>OJRI01000021.1_pt1 | contig 136532 bp, 137 predicted proteins | sample 1599151 | NCBI WGS metagenome assembly OJRI01 (sample SAMN03922457, study PRJEB24848) | human gut metagenome | isolation source: stool sample | host: Homo sapiens | place: Germany | collected 2009-11
TAGTATAATTATATATTATTTTATAAAAATTGTCAATATAACGAAAATAACGATTATAATGTTATAATGATAAAAATAAAGCTGCGACAATTAATATGGGATAATGATACAACTGCAACTGATATTCATAAGGCTACCGGAATAAGCCAATCTATATTGTCAGATATAGTTAGAGGAAAGCGGACAAATGTCGGTCTTGATATTATTAACAAATTATGTATTTATTTTGACTGCAGTATAAATGATATTCTGGAATTTGTTCCGGAAAGAAAATAAAAAAACACAGATTTATAATCTGTGTTTTTTATTATTGTTATAGATTTTATTAAACAAGTGCGGCAGATTTTGAAGCCGGTGTCTTGTTGTTTTTCTTGTCTTCCCAGAAGTCCACAAGGACTGAACAGAAGAATATACTTGAATATGTTCCGATTGCGATACCTAAAATCATTGCCAGAACAAAGTCTTTTGTTGTAACACCTCCGAAGAAATATAAAGCCAATAATGTAATTAGAGTTGTTAATGATGTATTAATACTTCTTGCAAGTGTCTGGTTAACAGAAGCGTTTACAATTTCGCCGAAAGACATCTTTTTAGAATAATATCTCAAGTTTTCTCTAATTCTGTCGAAAACAACGATAGTATCGTGAACAGAGAACCCTACAACCGTTAAAATCGCGGTAATAAACAAGCCGTCAATCTGAACGTTGTAAAAAATTCCAAGTAAAGAAAACACGCCCACAACAAATAATACATCGTGAGCAATCCCAAGTATGGCAGCCAGTGCATAGTCAAACTTAAATCTTATTGAAAGATAAATAACTATGCCTAAAAATGCTAAGCCTAATGCAAGTAATGAATTTTTGAATAATTCCTTACCTAAAGTTGGTCCCACAGAACTTACTGAAATAAGTTCCGGATTTGTATAATCTTTTGATAAAACTTCTGTTATTTTGTTTACACCGTCAGTGTTTTCGCCGATAAATTTAGTTCTGATTGAAATAATATTTTGAAGATTATTATTTTCTGTTGAATCAGCTCCGGTATTTGCATGAACAACCTGAAGAAGCGGATTTTCCACCCCGGCAGCTTCAAGGTCTGTACGTGTTTTTGCTATATCGTTATTATCAATTTTCTGGTTTACTCCATACTGGAGAATTGTTCCGCCGGTATAATCAATACCTACTTTCAAAGGAATATGATGCTCATTATGTATTGCCGAATAGATAAGGGCAACAGTTCCCGGCAGAAGTAAGATTGCAGAAATACAAAGCCATACTACTCTGTATTTAACAATATCAATTACGTGTTTTGCTATATCTGTCATTTTTAATTACCTCATTTTCCTAATCTAAAATTCCGAAACGGGCATTTTCACGTTTTGTTTCTGTAGCTTCAAAACTTTTGCCGATTTCCTCTTTATGCAATCCGAATAACTGCGGGTATTTAAGCTCACCGGTTCCGAAGATTAAGTGCATAAAGTTTTTAGTGATTGTAATTGCACTGAACATTGAAACAATTACACCCAGAGCCAGAGTTAAAGCAAAACCTTTAACAATACTTGTACCTAAAAGATAAAGAATTGCGCAGGTGATAATTGTTGTCATGTTTGAATCGAAAATACTTGTAAATGCTCTGTCAAATCCGGAATTAATAGCAGTAAATAAGTTTCTGCCGGCTCTTAATTCTTCTTTAGTTCTTTCAAAAATAAGAATATTAGCATCAACTGCCATACCTATACTTAAGATGAAACCTGCAATACCTGCAAGAGTTAAAGTAACAGGAATTGCTTTAAACAAAGCAAATAATATTAAGCTGTAAATCAGCAAAGCTACATCGGCAATTAATCCAGGAAGTCTGTAGTAAGCAATCATAAACAGCATTACAATTGAAAGCCCTATAATACCAGCGACTTTTGATTTAGCGATGCTGTCTGCTCCAAGAGTAGGTCCTACGGTGTTTTCTTCAACTATTTTTGCAGGAACAGGAAGAGCTCCGGCATTCAGGAGGTTAACCATTCTTTCGGCTTCTGAATATTCAAATCCGCTGTCTCCGCCTGAAATTTGAGCTTTACCTCCGTAAATAGGCTCTCTTATAACAGGTGCAGATTGAAGTTCTCCGTCAAAGAATATTGCCATCTGCTGTCCAACCAGATCACGAGTTAAATCCGCAAATTTTTTAGATCCGGCACCGTTAAATTCCAAAGAAACAACCCATTGTCCGGTAGAGTCAGTGCTAAGTGTTGATTTAGCCAGATCCTGACCGGTAAGCCCTGTTTCAAGCCAAATTTGTTCGCCGTTAGGACCTTTGCCTTCTTTTTTAAATTCCAGCTGAGCAGTTTCACCTAAGAAAGCTTTTGCTTCTTTTAAATCTGTAACGTTTGGAATTTCGATAAGTAATCTTTTTTCACCTACCTGTTGAACAACAGTTTCCGCAACGCCGAGTTTGTTTACCCTGTTTTCAATTGCGAACTGTAAACGGTTCATAACATCCTGCGTAATCTGCGGGATTGCTTTTGTTGTTTCGGCTTCGATTACAAGTCTTGACCCGCCGACAAGATCAAGCCCGAGTTTTGTTGGTTTTACGAAAATTGTAACTATTGATGCGATTACAATAAGTACAATTGCCCAAAACATGATAATTTTGTTTTTCACTTTTTTATCCTCTTATAAATGTTCTTGTTTTTAATTTTATTAAAGACTGTTATAAAATTTGATAGCCTGAGCGGGCTAATCATTTGTTACACTATCTAAAACACTGAATAAATCAGCTTTTTCCTCTTCATTAAGTTCAGCAAGAGGTCTTCTTACATATTCTTCAATAATACCTTTATGAGCAAGTGCTGCTTTAACCGGAACAGGATTTGGCGCCATAAAGAATTTTCTAAAAGCCGGATATAATTTTTTGTGCATATTTAATGCAGCTAAAAATTCTCCTGTTTTGTAATTTCTAATCATAGATTTAATTTCCGGTCCGAAAATATGCGAAGCAACAGAAATTACCCCTCTTGCGCCCAGCGACATCATTGGAAGCGTAAGGCTGTCATCTCCGGAATATACTGAAAAATCATCAGGGCAGGCAAGTTTCATTTCAGTGACTGCATCCATATCAGGATAACTCTGCTTAATGCCTACTATGTTGTCAAATTCTTTTGCGAGCTTTGCAACTGTTTCCGGCAGAATATTAACCCCTGTTCGTGACGGGATATTATAAATAATTACAGGCAAATCAGTGCTTCTTGCAATTGCAGAGAAGTGTTCAATCATACCTTTTTGATTTGGCTTGTTGTAATAAGGAACAACTGAAAGAATAGCATCAACATCTTCTTTTTGAGCAAGTTTTGCAGTTCGGCAGGCGGTCATTGTGCAATTTGAACCTGCATTCATAATAACTCTTGCTTTATTTGCAGTTGCACGCTTGACGGTACTCAGTACTTCGAGGTCTTCCTCATGGGTAAGAGTAGGACCTTCACCTGTAGTCCCGGCAACAAGAACGGTGTCGCTGCCATGTGTAATTAAATATTTGGTAAGTTCTTCCACTTTGTTGTAATCAACTTCTCTGTTCTTATCAAACGGCGTAACCATTGCCGTTATGACTTCCCCGGCGTCATATCTGATAGCCATAAATACCTCTTTTCTTAAAAACTAAGATTCTCCTTTGTTAATTATATCTCAAACATAATATCCGTGCGATTTATATTAAGAACATTGAAGTTGCAGAACTATAGTCAATATGTTATAATAAAAAAGCAGAGGAAAAAACTAAACATCAGTAGTGGCAATCAGAGCGCCAAGCTGGTAACGGAAAAGAAGCAGTCAGCACATTTAAGTAACAAAAACTTTTTTCGGACACGCTCTCGCGCTGCTTCTGCAATCGCCTCAAAAAGTTTTATAGTTACTTAGAATAAAAAGCAACAAGCAAAGCCAAAGAAAAACAAATAGAAAAATAAGGGAAAATATTTGTTTTCGAAACGATAGCGGGAACGGAGTGAGAGCGTGTTTGAGAAAATAAATATTTTCCCTTAAAAAAGAAAAATAAACATTACAACTAAAAAAGGAGATTAAGTTATGAAAAACTCAGTAATAGCAAGACTTTCCGGGGGGGGGGCAACCTAATCATAGTGTCATACCTGCAAAAGAAGAGGAAAGAAGTCAGCAGCCTTAACTAGCGAGCTGATTTTTTAGTGGCAAAATCTTAAGTAAATATAAGCTAAATATTGAAAAAGTATAAGTTATAATATATAATAGATAATAAAAAGAAAGGAAATTGCAGGTATGAAAAGAGGTTTTACGCTTGCGGAGGTATTGATAACTCTGGGAATAATAGGCGTAGTGGCAGCCATCACGCTTCCGACTTTGAACGCAGCGATAAACAAGAAAGTACGCGCGGAACAAATTCGAACAGTGAAGTATAAGTTTACGAAAGCAACGGAGAAGATGGCAGCACAGGGTCTGATAGGACCATATGATAGTACAGCCGCGTTTGTAGCAGAACTTCAGAAACATTTAAAAATAATGAAAGTATGTCCGTCAACAAAAATAAGAGATTGCTGGCCATATGACACAGTAACACTTTTAGACGGAAAAGAGTGGGAAATATCTAAAACCCAAACAGGGAAGCATCTAAAGATGGAAGACAGTGACACAGCAGACTATAGTAGCCCTAATGTGGGGATAATAACAGGTGATGGCACGCCTATGATACTATCTTATAACACAAAATGCGAAGCCCTAGACCCTGTGAAGAGCTATACGTGGAGTACAGAGGATAACAAGCCAGTGAGTAACGCGACAGCAAGCTGTGTAGCAGCAGTATTTGAGATAAACGGCAAAAAACGTCCAAACAAACAGAATGATGATGTGGCGTTATTCAACGCGAACGGCTTAGGTTCAAGCTGTGCAATAGAATTGGAAAGCGGCAAATGTTTTGGTTCGGCATTCACACCAACACCTTTGACACAAGCGGAGTGTGAAGCCCAAAAAGACGAATTGGGAATAAAAAACTGTTACTATGACAATGATTACTGGGCAGGCGCAGTAAAACAATGCGGTGGAGTAAATAATTTACCTACAATGGCAGATTTAGGAAAACTGGCAAGCGCAATATACAAAGGAAACCCAAGTGTAGGAGCAAAACAGGATGTGAATAATCTGGCTTATGAATCAGGCACCGCAACTTCTTTAGGCTTACCAGAACCCAGCTTCTCCTTGTGGTCTGGTGAGGAGACCAATAGCAGCTACGCTTACTTACGTTACTTCTACTCCACGGGCACGTTCTGGCGCAACAACAGCCGCAACAACAGTTACATTCAGGCGGTGTGTTTGGGTGATTGATTGTTCAATTGTTCATGTGTAAAAGGGCGGTGCTTAGGCGCCGCTTTTTTACTTGATATTTTTTTACAAAACATGTCTTTTAATGTTTTTCATGCTACCATTTTCTTATGAACTGGAAAAATCTGAGTAAAAAGAAGAAGGCTTATATTATAGCATTTTCCGGAATTGTCGGGATATTACTGTGGGCTTTTATTTCTGCCGGAATTATCACCCATAATTTTAACCGCAGCCAGCTTTCTGTAAATCAAGACAGGCAGGAAGCTCTGATTAACGGTATTATTCTTACTGAAACCAAGGATGAAAAAAAATACTGGGAAATTTACGGTGAAACCGGTACGTATGACAGCACAAACGGCGTTGCTCTTCTTGATAACTGTATCGGAAATTTTTATGATGAAAATAATGAAGTTTCTATGAGTTTTGAATCCAGCAAAGGAACTTACAACTCAAAGAAAACCCAGATTATTATGTATAATGATACAAGGGTTGTTATTAAAGACGGAACTTCCCTTGAAGCTGACAGGATTACCTGGACCGGGTCTGATAATCCTATTGTTGCAAAAGGCAATATAAGAATTACCCGCAATGGTCAATTCCTTGCCACTGCCGATACGGTTGAAATAAGCCCAAGTTATGATAACTTTAAAATTATAGGTCATGCCCAATCTAAAATGTATGATGTTAAGGAGAAAAAATGAAGAAACTCTTAATTAGTATAGCTGTTATAATGTTTTCTTTCGGTATAATCGCACAGGCGTCGGATCTGGTTATCGAATCCAAAACCCAGACTTTTTCCGAAGAAGATAACAAGATTAAGTTTCAAGGCGATGTAAAAGTTTCCGTTGACGATATGAAAGTTGTCGGGGAATCTGCCGATATTAATATGAATGAAGAACAGAAACTTGATACTGCAACATTTTATGACAAACCTTACGCATACGAAGTTAAAAAGAACAAAAAACGAGAAGTTAAAGCTAATATTTTAAAAGTTTCTTTAATTACAAAAATCGTCAGGGCTGAAGGTGATACCCAGTCAGTAGTTTTTGACGGCAAAGTTCCTATTGTTGTTATCAACTCGGATGTTCAGGAATACGATACAAAAACAGGCGTGATGACTGCAACCGGTGCTGTTACAATTAAGTACAAAGATATTGAATCTTTTTCAAATAAAGCCATAATTAAAACAAATAAAAACGGCGATTTGAAAGACCTGGAACTCATTGGAAATGCCAGAGTAAAAGACAAAACAAACGAATCTTTTGCTGATAAATTTTATTATAGCGAAGCAACAAAAATGCTTACAGCAACAGGCAACACTACCTCTAATGCAACAATGGAGGACGGGCAGAAGCTTATATTGAAATCTAATGTGCAAGAATACAGCCAGGATAAAAATACTTACAGTGCAAGCGGAAATGTTCGCGTATGGTACCAGGATTACTACGCTGTAGGTCCTAAAATTACTGTTTATCCGGATAAAACTACAAACAAGCCTAATGATATATATTTTACCGGTCGTTCAAGTATTACTCAGGGCGTAAGAACTATTTATGCCGATAAGATTAAGATGATGCTTAAACCGAAAGACTTCCATGCAGAAGGCAATACTCGTACTGTAATAAGAAATATCGGTTCAGGCGACAGCAGCGACGGAGAAATGACACTCGGATTATAAGGAAAATAAAATGAGCGCAAAAATTGACAAAGCTGTAGAGCTGTATAATAACGGTGAGTATGACAAAGCTATTGATATTTTCAGTTCAGTTTCTGAAACTGAAAATCCAAGTGCCGAGTTATATAATAATATAGGCTTATGCTATTGTAAGAAGGGTAATATAGAAAAAGCGGAAGACAATTTTCTGAAAGCTATTGAATTAAACCCGAAATTGCCGCAGGTTTATCTAAATCTTGCTGACATTTATTATAAGCAGAGAGATTTTGAAAACGGACTTGAACTGCTTTCACAAGGAGTTTATGAGCTTCCTGACAATATGGTTTTGAGGCATCTGCTTGCAAGATTTTATATGGAAGATGCAAGGCTTGATATGGCTATAGATGAACTTGAAAAAATCCTTGAAACCCAGCCTGAAAATTATGATGCTTATTATGATTTGGGTAAGGTTCATTTTGAACTTGGAAATTATGCTGTTGCAATAGAAAACTTTGAAAATGTTCTTGAATACAAAGAAGATAATGTCTGGATTTATTATTATCTTGCTCAGGCTTATGAAGCAAACGATGAAATAGACAAAGCTATTTCAAATTACCTTAAAGCTATTGCAAGAGATGACGGCTTTTATCAGGCTTATAAAAAGGTCGCAATATTGTTCCTTGCAAGAGGTGATTACGAAGATGCGGTAGAATACTTTGAAGACTATGTCACTCTTGGCGTGCCGCAGGAAGAAATAAATAACGTTAATAAGCTTATAGAAAGAATTAAGAAGAAACAAGAAAATGAAAGATAAATACTGGATTGCGTTTTCGGCAATTGAACAAATTGACAGCGCATTTGTTCAAAGACTTTATAACTATTTCGGAGATGTAGAAGAGGCTTATAATGCAGGCTTGAATGATTTGGAGCAAATTGACGGGCTTAGTGTAAGAAAAGCTGAAACTTTTCTTCGTGAGCGTGATAAAATCAATCCGGATAAAGCGCTTGAAGAAGTGCAAAACCGCGATATTAAATTCTTAGCCTTTGAGGATGAAAAATATCCGAAAATGCTTAAACAAATTTCAAATCCTCCTGCCGTTTTGTATTACAAAGGAGATATAGAAGCCTGTAATTTTGAAAGAACTCTTGCCGTTGTCGGCTCAAGGCGAGCAAGTTACAGCGCAAAGGAAGCTGTAAATAAAATTCTGTCAGAATTAAAAGATACTGATATTTGCATCGTTTCCGGTCTTGCTGCCGGAATTGATACCGCAGCACATCTTGCGGCACTGGAAAATAATCTAAAGACAATCGGTGTTATAGCAAGCGGGTTTGATTATATTTATCCGTCCTCTAACAAATATCTTTATCAAAAACTTGAAAACGGCGGCGGTGTTGTTGTAACAGAATATTATCCGACTTTTCAGCCTTTAAAGTTCAGATTTCCTCAGAGAAACAGAATAGTTTCAGGACTTTCATACGGTACCCTTGTTGCCGAGGCTTCACTAAAAAGCGGGGCTCTTATAACTGCAAATCTTACTCTGGAACAGGGAAGAGAGCTGATGTGTATTCCGGGGCTTATTTCAAATCCTAATACAGAGGGTATTTATAAGCTTCTAAAAAACGGGGCAGCTCTGGTTACAAAAGCCGATGATATTCTTGAAGCACTTAACTGGGAAATAAACCCGGTACAGCAGCTTTCTATAGATTTAACGGAAAATTTGAACGAAGCTGAACAGAAAATATATAAAGCTCTTGATGTTGAAGAAAAAGGTTTTGATGAACTTTCGGCATTAACAAAAATAAGCACGGCTGATTTGCTGACGAACTTGACAACCATGGAGCTTAAAGGCATAATAAAACAAGTAACCGGTGATAGATATAAGAGGGTGTAGAATATAAATGGCAAAAGCAGCAGCGGCAGAAAAAGCAGACAGCACACAGGCAGCTTCTAAAAGTAAATCAAAAAAAGAAAAAGCTCTTGTAATAGTCGAATCTCCTGCAAAATCCAAAACAATAAGAAAGATTTTAGGTGACAGTTATACAATTGAAGCAAGTTTCGGACACATAAGGGATTTGCCTCAGAATGTCCTCGGCTTTGATGTTAACAAAGGTTTTGAACCGTCATTTGTCGTTATTCCTGAAAAGAAAAAAGTTGTTACTAAATTAAATGACTTATCTAAAAAAAGTGATAAAATTTTTCTTGCATCCGACCCTGACCGGGAAGGAGAAGCAATTGCCTGGCATGTCAGACAGGTTCTGAATGTTCCTGATGATAAAGTTTTTAGAATTGAGTTTAACGAAATTACGCCAAAAGCCGTAAAATATGCCGTTGAACATCCGCGTGCCATTGATATGGACAGAGTAAAGGCACAGCAGACAAGACAAATTCTTGATAAGCTTGTAGGTTATAAACTAAGCCCTGTTTTATGGAAGAGGCTTGGTAATTATCACCTTTCAGCCGGTCGCGTTCAATCAGTTGCCCTGAGGATGATTTGTGAAAGAGAAGAAGAAATCGAAGCTTTCGTCCCTGTTGAATACTGGTCAATTCATACTGAACTTGAAAAGGAAGGCGGCGTTTTTGAAGCCGAGCTTTCAAAATATAAAGATAAAAAAGTTGAAATCCATAACGAAGAAGAAGCGCAAAAGATTGTTGAATTTCTTGCTGATAAATCAACAGAATATAAAGTTGCAAAGATTACAAACCGCGAAACAAAGCGTAAACCTACTGCACCTTTTATAACCTCAACACTTCAGCGGGAAGCCTCATCAAAGCTTGGCTATGGTGTGCAAAAAACAATGCAGATTGCGCAGAAACTTTACGAAGGGATTGAACTTGAAAATGGCGCGGTCGGTTTGATTACCTATATGAGAACCGATAGTACAAGAATTTCCGATGATGCTCAGGCAATGGCAAAGGATTTTATTCTCAATAACTACGGTGAGAAATATTATCCGGAGAAACCTAATATTTATGCAAAGGGGAAACAAAATGTTCAGGATGCTCACGAAGCTATCCGTCCGTCTTATCCTGAAAGAACTCCGGACAGTATTAAACAATATCTTTCAAATGAGCAGTATCGTTTGTATAAGTTAATATGGAATAAGTTTATGTCATCACAAATGACAAATGCAACTATTGCTAATAAAGCAGTTGAGATTACCGCTGGTGATTACACACTGAGAGCAAGTACAAGTAAAGTTATGTTCGATGGTTTCTTAAAGCTCTACAACGAAACAGCGGATGAAGACAATGCTCCTAAAGAAAAAATACCTGATCTTCAAAAAGACGATATTTTGACTTGTAGAAAAGTTACTCCTAAGCAGCACTTTACACAGCCGCCTCCAAGATATTCCGAAGCTACTCTTGTTAAGGCTCTGGAAGAATACGGCATAGGACGTCCGTCAACTTATGCTTCTATTATTACAAAAATCCAAACGCGCGGCTATGTTGAAAAACTTGAAAAGGCGCTTGCCCCGACTCTGCTCGGGCGGACTGTTTCAAAGCAGCTTGTGGCTCAATTTACGGATGTAATGGATTATAAATTTACAGCAGGTATGGAAACCAAGTTAGACCTGATTGCTGAAAAGAAGGCTATATGGAATAAAGTCCTTGAGGATTTTTACGGTCCGTTTATAGAAGTAGTTAACGATGCTATGAAAAACGGCGAGCGCGTTCGCATTGAGAGTAATGTTATGTGTCCAAACTGCGGCAAACCAATGCTTGTAAGAACAAGCCGGCAGGGAAACCAGTTTCTGGGATGTTCAGGTTATCCTGAATGTAAAACCGTAATGTCGATGAACGCAATTTCTGAAAATGCTCAGGCGCAGCCCGCAGAGGCTGAAAAATGCGAAGAGAAGTGCGAAAAATGCGGTTCTGATATGGTATTTAAAACCGGTCCTTACGGCAAATATATGGAATGTACAAATGAAGAATGCAAATTCCGCAAGCCATACCGCCGCTCCACAGGCGTTAAATGTCCTAAATGCGGTAACGGGGTTATTGTTGAGAGAAAATCAAAACGCGGAACTGTATTTTTTGGCTGTGATAAATATCCGGACTGTGATTTTGTTCTCTGGAATGAACCAACCGGTGAGGAATGTCCTGATTGCGGGGCGCTACTTGTGAAAAAGGTTCTGAAAAAAGGCACAACAATAGAATGTTCAAATCGTACATGCGGATACAAACGTACGCTAGAAGAAAATACGGAGGCTCAGGCTGATGAATAAATTTGGTTTAATCGGTTATCCTTTAGGGCATTCAATTTCAGCAGTAATTCACAAGGCTGGTTTTGAAAGCCTTGGTGTTGATGCGTCTTACGATATTTTGGAAACAGATCCCGAAGATCTGGTTGACAGGGTTAAATTCTTTAAACACAACAATTATAGCGGTTTTAATGTAACTATTCCGTTGAAACTTCCTATCTCTCTTTTTGTTCAGGAAGTTGACAAGTATGCAGATATTGCCGGTGCGGTTAATACTGTAAAGATTAATCCTGATAAAACCTTTAAAGGATATAATACTGATGCTATGGGCTTTAAAAAAGCTATACCTTCTTCAATTAATCTTGAAGGTGCATCTGTTGCTCTTCTTGGTACAGGCGGGGCAAGCAGGGCTGCTGTTTTGGGCTTATCTGAACTTGGCGTTAAGGAAATTGGCGTTTATACCAGAAATATTCCTAATGCACTTGATTATATGGCATATATGCGCCGGAAATTTCCTGCAATAAATTTCACAGCCTATCAGATTGATGCTGTAAGAGATTTGTCAAAATACGATATGCTTGTGAATACAACGCCTATAGGAATGCTTGGACGTTCTGCTGATATGACACCTGTAGAAGCCAATGTCTTGCAGACAATGCGGGAAGGGGCAGTTGTTTACGATGTTATTTATAATCCTAAAAAAACTGTATTGTTAACAAATGCAGAACGGCTTGGGCTGAAAATTATAAACGGTCTGGATATGCTTATTTATCAGGCAATTTCAGCTCAGGAAATATGGCTTGGAAGAACTCCTGATTTTAATGCAATGAAGATTGCTGCACTTGAGAGTTTGTAATAGCAAAAAATATTTTGTGCAAGGTTTTGGTATAGTATGGCTATAACAAGTTCATCAGTTACATTTACAGGTTATCATAAACCAAATAATTATAAACGTATAGATAAAAACGTAGTCCGTTCGGCTCAGCCGCAGGCAGAGGAAATTGTCTGGCTCAAAAAACACCGTAACATCACAGATATTATAAATTTTAGAACTCTGACTGTTCCTGCAACGGACTTTAATGAAGAAAAACTTGCTGATGCTTTGAATATAAAATATCATTCTATTCCGACTGAGACGAAAAAGCCTAAAATTGAGGATGTCAAACATTTTCTAAATATTGTAGATGATGTGAAAAAACGCGGAGGGAAAGTATTAATACACTGTAGAGCCGGTGCGGACAGAACAGGATTTTATTCTTTTATTTATAAGGTTCTCAACGGTCTCGATAATATGAAAAATTCAGAAAAAGAAATGCTTGAAATGGGCTATCACAAAGACCGGTATCCTTTTCTTCAGGAAATGGCAAAAGACTTTATTAAAGTATTAAAAAAATAATTGTCCGGGAAAATTCTGCTATAATTGTATACGAGCGGACTTTTAATGCGGTATTTGGAAATGGGGACATGCGCAGGACCGGGTTGATACAACGAAAAACTGCGGCGCTGGATTATGGTTATTCATATCTTAACGCATCAATCGGGTTTAAAAGGGAAGCTTTATATGCCGGATAGTATCCAAAAAGTACACCTATTGCACCTGAAAATCCTAACGAAAGTGCAATGGAAAATCCAGATATAGCGATACTCATATCCGAGAATATTTGTATTGCTTTAGCTCCGGTAACGCCTATCAGAACTCCTATTACCCCTCCGATTACCGAAAGGAGGAATGATTCAATCAGGAACTGAATGCGTATGTCGCTTGCTTTCGCTCCTATTGCCATTCTGATACCAATTTCTTTTGTTCTTTCTGTCACTGATACAAGCATAATATTCATAATTCCGATGCCGCCTACTATCAATGAAACCGAAGCAATTGCACCGAGAAGGATTGACATTGTTTTTGCTGAAGATTTTATTGTTTCCTGCATTTGGGCAAGGTTTCTAATCTCAAAATCTTTTTCCTGTGTTTTTCCTATGTTATGGCGTTTTGTGAGAATTTCGTCAATATCCTCTTCTGTTGTTTGCATAACTTCATCGCTCTGGGCTTTTACATTTATCATTTTTATTGAGCCGGGGAAGTCTGTTCCAAAGACTTTTTTCTGAGCTGTTGTAATAGGTATAAATACTAAATCATCCTGATCCATTCCCATACCGCTCTGGCCTTTTGTTTTTAAAAGAGCAATAATTTTAAACGGAACATTTCCAATACGCATTGTTTTATTTATAGGGTCAACATCTCCAAAAAGCTCGTTTGCAACTGTGTTTCCTATAATTGCTACTTTGGTGTTGTTTTTTATATCCTCAGGAATAAAATTTCTTCCTGTAAGGATTTCATAGTTTCTTATAAACAGATAAGATGCAGTTGTGCCGCCTATAGTGGTAGACCAGTTCTGGTTGCCGTAAGTGAGCTGTGCTGTTCCTGAGGAATACGGTGCAACAGCAAGAACGCCTCTGGCTGATTTTTCAATAGCATCTGCATCTTTTAGAGTTAATGACGGTTTTGTCCCAAATCCCATTCTTACCCCGCCTGAGGTTGCAGAAGCAGAACGAATCATAAGCAGGTTACTGCCCATGGATTCCATATCTTTAGCAATCTTTTTACTTGCACCTGTGCCGACCGCAAGCATTATTATAACCGCACTCACGCCGATGATTATGCCGAGGCTTGTTAAAATTGAGCGCATTTTATTAATTTTAAGCGAGCGTATTGCCATAATCAGCGTTGATTTGAAATCAATCATAGTACATAATCCTCCATTTTTGTATTTACGGGATGAGGATTTTTATTTATTTCATCAGAAATAATATTTCCGTCCTTAAAGCGTACAATGCGGCCGCAATATTCTGCAATATCCGGTTCGTGTGTTACGAGAACTATTGTTTTCCCCATCTGCCTGTTGAGGTTCACGAAAAACTCCATAACTTCAACGCTAGTTTTTGTATCAAGGTTACCTGTCGGTTCATCTGCAAGTATAAGCGGAGGGTCATTCACAATTGCACGCGCAATCGCAACTCTCTGCTGCTGACCGCCTGACATCTGGTTTGGCATATGGTCTTCTCTTTTCTCAAGTCCGACAATTTTGAGAGCGTTTTTTGCTCTAACAATCCTTTCTGCTTCGGGTATGCCTTTGTAAATCATTGGAAGCTGAACATTTTCAAGTGCACTTGTCCTTGATATAAGATTAAATCCCTGAAATACAAAGCCCATTTTTAGGTTTCTTACTTCTGCAAGTTCATCGGCGTCAAGAGTAAGCATATTAATCCCGTCAAGAAAATAACTTCCCGAGTTAGGTTTGTCTAATGTCCCGAGCATGTTCATAAACGTTGATTTGCCCGAACCTGAAGCACCCATAATCGCAACAAATTCACCGCGTTCGATTGAAAGTGAAACGCAGTTTAGGGCATTAAAGCTGTCCTCTCCTGTTTGATAGGTTTTTATCGCATCTTTTACTTCTATCAGGCTCATTTTACCTCTATCTTTGCTGCAAATTCTTCAAATTTATCTTAAGCTTGTATTTCTGCTGCGGGTGGCGGTATTCCGCTTTACTACTGCTAGAATGGTCCGGGACCTCTGCGTCTTTTCTTATCTTTATTTTTTGAAAGTGATGAGTCTACAATAATCCTGTCACCTTCTTTTATTTCTTTAGAGATAATTTCTGTATTAGTGTCATCGCTTGCACCTGTTTCAATATTTATACGCTTAGGTCGTCTTTTTTCCATAATCCAGATACCCTGATTTTTGTAACGTGTTCCATCTGTATTAGGGTTAAATTTAAGTGCAATACTCGGCGCGCACATTACATTTTCACTTTTATCTGTAATGATTGATACATTAGCGGTCATACCCGGGATAAGTTTTAAATCATCGTTTTTAACGTCTACAATTACAGTGTAAGTTACAACATTTGAAACTGTTGTAGGTGAAATTCTTACCTGTGTAACTTTTCCTTTAAATACGCTGTCAGGATAACCATCGAGAGTGTAGGTTACGTCTTGCCCGTCCTGAACTTTTCCGATGTCGGCTTCTGAAACGCTTACTTCAATTTGCATTTTTGTTAAATCCTGAGCTATTGTGAAAAGTTCAGGAGCCTGAAAGCTTGCGGCAACCGGCTGTCCTACGTCAATTTCTCTCGAAATAATTGTTCCGTCAACAGGTGCTATTATCTGGGTATAACCAAGGTTTGTTTGTGCTGTTTTAAGGTTTGCTCTATATTGATTAACCTGAGCCTGAGCCGCACGTATTTGTGCTAAATCAGAGTAGTACGTGCTTTTGTATTGGTCAAGTTCACTTTTTGCAACGAAGTTTTTTGCATAAAGGTTTTTGTAACGTTCATACATTTTTTTATCATAATCCGCTATTGCCTGTAATTTTGCAACATTTGCCTGAGCATTTGCAATTTGTGCCTGATTTTGCTGGACTGTTGCTTCAAAGTTTCGCGGGTCAATTCGGGCAAGAATTTGCCCTTTCTTTACCTGAGAATTAAAATCTACATATATATCCTGAATAAGACCTGATACGGTTGAACCTACAGACACTGTGTTAACCGGATTAATTGTACCCGAGGCTTCTACCACCTGCGTTATTGTGCACTTTTCAAGCGGTTTTGTTATATATTTTACTCTTGATTTAAAAGAACTATAGGCAAAGCCTGAACTTATAAGTGCAATTACTAATGCTGCTGATATTATATAACTCTTTTTAGCTTTCATTATTGTTTATCCTCAATATTTATTGTAATTTCTTGTTTTAAAGCAATCAGTTTTTCAAGATTAGCTCTTGCAACGTTGTAGTTGTAAACAGTTTGAACATATGACTGCTGTGCATTGTTGTAGTTTACTCTGGCGTCCTGTAGTTGTATGTAATCTCCTATTCCTACAGCATATCTGCCGTCTGCAAGTTCAAAGTTCTCGTATGTTTGTTTTACTTTGACTGCTAAAAGCGGAATTTGTTTTTCTAATTGTACCATATTTATGTAGGCGTTTTGTACCTCGAAGTAGATATTTTGTTCCAGCAGGTCAATTTCATTTTTTGCTAATTCTACCTGTAATTTACCGTTATCAATTTCATATTTTTTGCTTAGAATATTAACCGAGCTTGATAAGTTTAAACCAACATTAAATGAATTCATATTATACTGGTTACGATAGTTATATCCAGCGCTTGCAGAAATTTCCGGATAATATTCTCGTTTAATATATAACAAAGCCTGTTTCATTGCTTCCAGAGTTGCATTGTAAGCTTTCAGATCCGGTCTGTTTTCTTTTGCAAGCTCTACACTTTCTTCAAACGTATATGGAAAAGGTTTGAATTTAAAGGTTTCAATAACATCCAGCTTTTCTACTTTTGATGTTAATGTAGCGTCTGAAACAGGATCCGGAGTTTTGCTTATATCTTTTTTTTCTGAAATTTTTTCAAGATTTACAGGGATTTCTTTTTGCTTAAAATTAAATGTTTCGGTAGATGAAATCTCGTAATTCGGGGTATATGCAACATACATGGAGTTATTAAGCTGAACAATAGCATTTTGATATGCTTTGATTGATTCTACCAGAGTAACCTTTGAATCACTGAGGTTTACTTCAGCGTTCACAAGGTCGATTTTTGATTTTATGCCTTCATCAAAATAAGCCTTTGTTCTCTGATAGTTTCTTTCATTTATCTGTACGTAAGCTCTGTTTATATCTACTGTAGCTTTTGCTGCGAGTACATTATAGTAATTAGTTTTTACACTGAAAATTGTATCAAGAACTATGTCATCAAAGTTGAACAGTGCTGAAATTTTGTTAAACTTCTGCATTCTTATTTGTGCATTTGTTTTGCCGAAGTTCCATATAAGCTGGCTTATTGAGGCTTGTGCGTTATAATTATCTGTATTGCGGGTATATCTGCTTGTCTTGTTTGAATTGAAAGTATATCCTGTACCAACACCTATTGTAGGAAAATATGAGGCTTTTGCGATTTTTTCATCATTTTGCGAAACCTTATAATTGAAATAAGCTTTGTTAATCAACGGGCTGTTTTTCAATGCTATTTGAATACAATCATCCATTGTAAGCTTGGAGCCCTTTTGTATTACAGCATATTTTTCAACTGCATATGCAAGGTTGAAATTAAAGCTTAAAAAAAGTGCTCCAACCAGTGTAAAAATTTTTAGTTTATCGATAGTTTTCAAGCTTGTTATCCTCAGATAATATACTAACGATTAAACCATATTATTTGTTCATTTTAATCATTCTTATAATGTAAAATCAGCCGTTTTTTCTACCCGGTGCGGCTAATCCGTCAGGTACAGTAATGAACATCCCCAGCCGGTACCTCTTTTGCAATCTTCCTCATAATTATCTAAAGTTAACGCCGGTGTTGAGTTCGAGCCATTCACAGTACATCCGTTAGGTATGATTGCACTGCCTGTTTGGGAGATTATAGTTGGTACCATATTTTTTGTTTGTACAGTCATAAAAAATATATCCCTGCCGATTGTGTTGGGCTTTTTGTAACCGTTTACATCTATAAATATTTGATTATAACAATTATAATTTACTATAGCTCCGTCAGGCAGTATGTATGATAAATATTTATAACCGGAGTTAACGTGTTGAGGTTTTCCTTTTTTATCATACCATTTGTTAGGTTGATGCCAGTAGACTTTTCCTGTATCAGGCCAATTATCATTTGAATCATAATTTGTGTCAGAATGAACTTCTTTGCAATTTATCCCGGATTTAAGAACTCTTAGTTGACTTTGAATTTTGCAGAAATACACAGGCATTTGAAGCCAGTCTACTTTTTCGAAGGTTTCTCCGTCTTCTATATAAACTCTTTGCATAGCTTGAGCAAATGCTGAATATTGTTTTTTGAATGCAGTTTTAAATTGCTTATCCTGTATTTTGTTAACCAGTGGAGGCAATGCCATTGATGCAACAATACCAATAATACCAAGAGTAATTAAAACTTCCGCTAACGTAAATGCGGAACGGGATAATCCCAAAGCGCGAAAATGCCCGCCGGCGTTATTTAAGCCCCCCCCCCTGCTGTAAGAATTTAGTGATACCAATAGTTTTCATAGAATAATCCTCCTTTTTAATTTTCTTTAAAACTCCAAAAGTCACGCTGGAACATTACCAGGAACGGCATTAATTCCAGTCGTCCGACAAGCATTCCTGTAACCATCAGCGCTTTGCTGATTGAATGTATAGAACTGAAAGAGCCCATAGGACCTACAATTTTCCCAAATCCCGGACCAATATTACCAAGTGCTGTAATTGAACCTGTAAGACCTATTGTAGCATTTTGTTCTGTAAGTGTTATTATCACCGCTATTAATGCAAATATAAGAAAATAGAAAAATACAAATACTATTATCTGTCTTACAACTTCCGGAGGAACATTGTTGTTATCAATTTTTATATTGAATACTGCATTAGGGTGTAATATTCTCATTAATTCAGCCTTCATTGATTTTGCTACAAGAACCCACCTTGTCATTTTAATACCGCCGCCTGCTGAACTTGAGCATGACCCCATAAACATTACAAGAAATAATAAAACTTTTGCTGTAAAATCCCATTGTGCAAAGTCTACACTGGCACTTCCTGTTGATGTTGCAAGGCTGATTACCTGATAGAGTGCATGTGTTATGCCTCCGAATATTGAATAGTTATTTTCTGTTATCAAAACTACTGCTATTAGTGATGAAAATACAAGTGTCATAATGAGATAGGCTCTGAATTCTTCATTTTTAAAAAACAGCAGCGGATTTTTTTTCATTATAACTTTATATTGCAAATTAAAGCTCGAACCTGCAAAGAACATAAATATAAGTATAATCCAGGTTATATAATTTGAATGATAGCCCATTGTACTTTGCGCGTTTGGGGAGAAACCGCCGGCCGCGAGGGTTGAAAATGAGTTACACACAGCATCAAATGCCGGCATACCTCCTAGTATCAATAACACAGTTTCCAGAAGAGTCAATCCTGCATAAACCTTCCACAAAGCTGATGCGGTATTTCTTATTCTTGGGGTAAATTTGTCTTCTGTAGGACCGGGTGCTTCTGCAAAAAACATCTGGCGTCCGGCAACTGCAAATTGAGGAAGGATTGCAATAAATAATACGATTATTCCCAATCCGCCCAGCCATTGGGTTAATGATCTCCAGAAAAAGAAAGCTTTTGGATAATTAAAATGTGTTATTATTGTTGCGCCGGTTGTAGTTATACCGGAAACAGATTCAAACAAGCTGTCAAGCGGAGACAACCCGTAAAATAAATACGGAATTGCGCACATAATACCGAAAATTATCCACGAAACTGCCACAATAAAAAGTGCTTCTGCTTTTTTTATGTCGTTAAGATTTTCGAGTTCTCTTGATTGCGGAACCAGTTTTCTTATAATAAAGCCTCCGGCAGAAGAAATTATACTGGCGCATAAGAATGGAATTACTGAATAATAGTCATGATAAATAAGAGCAATAATTATAGGAGATAATATTACCATTCCTATATACATCATTATTAAACTTATTGCATTTGCCAGATAGCTTAAGCGCATTTTTCTCCTACCTTAAAGAAGGTTTTTATAGCGGCTCCGTCCTCTGCTCTTGTAAATATAATTAATGTATCGTCATATTTCAGTTCGGTATCGCCTTTAGGGATTATAACTTTGTTCCGTCTTTGTATTACACCGATGATAGCAGGAATAGGAAAATGCAAATCCATGACTTTTTTCCCGTCAAATTCAGGTTTTACTCCTATTTCAAGAACTTCGCCCTGCCCCTGCTCTACTGTTGCAAGTATATCTACATTATTTTCCGCAAGGTCGTTTTTAACCTCGTTTATCGCGGAATTTTTCGGTGAAACAGCCACATCTATTCCTACTTTTTCAAACAGCGGAATATTTACAACTTTGGCTACCCTAGCGATAACCCTTTTTGCTCCTAACTGTTTGGCAAGAAGGGAGCAAAGAAGATTTTTTTCATCATTATTTGTAACGCTGATAATTACATCAGACTGACCGATTTGTTCTTCATCCAAAAGCTTAAGGTTTGTCGCATCACCATTTATAACAAGGGTATGTCTTAATATTTCTGTTATATACTCGCATCGTTCATAATCTTTTTCTATAATTTTAGTTTTAATCTTCAAATCTTCAAGATATTTTGCAAGCATAGTGCCAACAGTTCCGCCGCCGATTATTGAAACATTTTTGACAAATTCTTTTTCGTGGAAAAATGTTCCTGCCAGAATATCCAGTGAATGAGATGTTCCCATAAAAATTAATTTGTCGTCCTGCAAAAGAACTGTTTCCCCGTTAGGAATAAACAGCTCTCCGTTTCTTGTTATGCCGACAATTAATGTATCTTCAGTAAAACCGCAGTCTTTAACTTTTTTATTTACAATACTCAGGTTAGGTGTAACCTTATATTCCAAAAGCCGGGCTCTGCCATCGGCGAAATTTTCAACATCCAGCGCCTGGGCAACAGTTACAATTCTGAAAATATCCTGAGTTAAAAGCTCTTCAGGCCAGATAATATAATCAATAAAGAAATCTCCGCAGTTCAGATTATTTTTTTCAAAGCAAAGAGTATTTTTATATTCTTCTTTACTTACAAAACATATTGTTCTGATACCGCTGATTTTTTTTGCCGTAAGGCAGGCCACAATATTTGCCTCATCAATTGCCGTACAGGCAATAAATATATCTGCATTTCTTATATCTGCGTTCTTTAATACCGAAATATCGCAGACATTCCCTTTTACAAAACTAATATCCAGCTTATTAAATTCATCAGTTCTGTTTTCTTCTTTATCAATTATAGTTATATCGTGGTCTTCAAAAAATTCTGTTGCCAGAAGGCATCCGACTTCCGTTGCTCCAAATATAATAATTTTCATAACAGTTAAACTCTACATTAAATAAGTTTCATTTACAAGCCTTGTCCTAAAATTACCAATATAGTGATTATTACATACTGAATAATCTGGAGCACGATAATTGCAATAATTGGTGAAGCATCCAGCCCGCCTATAGGCGGTATAAATCTTCTGAATATATTTAAATAAGCGTCCGCAACCTGCCTGATTGTAAACCAGGGCTGTCTGGTCCAGTCAAGACTGGGAACCCAGCTCAACAGGCATCTTACAAGAATTATTATCAAAAATAACAGAAATATATTGTTTACTGCATCAATTAATGCTTTTGTCATTTTTTACCGTCCTTATAATTGTGATTTTGATTTTGTTAAAGCACATTCACAGTTGTGTCTGTCTGCCGGAATATTCTCGATCATCTTAAACAATAAGTTCTTTAAGTTAGCAAGGTTTGAATTAAACACCTCAATAACTTCGTGATGTGAAACCGGAGGAACATCCCCTACTAATCCCGCATCATAATCTGTTATTAATGAAATATTCAACGGACACATGTCTAATTCTTTAACCAGATAAGCTTCAGGGAAAGCTGTCATATTAATTACTTCCCATCCCTGATTTGTGAAGAATTTAGATTCAGCTTTTGTAGAAAATCTTGGACCGTTAATTACTACCACAGTTCCTTTTTCATGAATAGTAATGCCTAAATCTTTACCTGTTTTTATTGCAAGTTCTCTTAATTCAGGGCAATAAGGGTCTGCTGCTGAAGGATGTGTTACAATAGGACCTTCATAGAATGTAGATTTTCTTCCGTCTGTCCAGTCAACAAACTGATCACAGATTACAAAATCCCCTGGCTTTACATGTTTTTGCAAACTTCCGGCAGCACAAGGTGAAATAACTCTTTCTACACCGATGGATTTCATTGCCCAAACGTTTGCTCTGTAATTTAACAAATGTGGAAGGATAGTATGATTTCTTCCATGACGCGGCATAAATGCAACTTTATGTTCTCCAATCTGTCCTATAAACAGGTTATCGCTTGGCATTCCATAAGGTGTTTCAACTCTGACTTCTTCTATATTATCCAGAAATTTATAAAATCCTGAACCTCCAAATACACCTATAGTTGCTAATTTTTTATTAGTCATATTATCCCCTTTCATTTTTTGTTTAACTTTTATAATTTTATATGTTATCAGAAACAAAATTCTTTATCAATTAAGATCCATTTACTGCTACATATATAACAAAAATTGTAAAAAATACACTAAAAATCAAAAATTTACAAATGGTGAAAAGTATTGCTGTAAGCGGGTTTTCAAACTTGGCAAAGCTGCGGTTTTCGAATTTAGACTTGAATTTTAATTTTTTTCGTTCTAGAATGTTGGCATAAATTTCATTCTTAAAAGTTAAAACTTGACACAAAAGAGAGAGTGCACTTGCTTTTAAGGATTTCAATTTACAACCAGAGGATTACATTTTGAGAAAACTATTACTATTCACTATTACGCTAGTGTTAATGTTGACTGCGCAAGTTCAGGCTGCGGACACAAACACCGTAAAAGCGACAATAGTAAAACATGCTATTGAAATGGGAGTTGATCCCGCTATCGCTTTAAGTATTGCCAGAACAGAATCAGGTTACAGACATGAAGCACGAAGCAATCATGGTGCAGTAGGAGTATTTCAATTAATGCCTTCCACTGCCAGAAGAATGGGGTTAAATCCTTATTCTCTGAACGATAACATCAAAGGTGGTATTATGTACTACAAAATGATGTATAAGATGTTTGGTTCTATGGAGCTTGCTTTAGCAGCTTATAATGCAGGGCCGGGAAATGTAAAAAGATACAAAGCAGTTCCCCCTTATGCGGAAACAAAACGTTTCGTAAGCAAGATTATGACGGATTATCATCGTCTTAAAGCAAATCCGGATCCGGCAATGGTAAAAGCAGCTGCTGCTAAAAAAGCGGCTTCAACACCTCAGGCTAAAGTGAGCGCTGCTCCTAAGCCTATGGCTCCTGTGCCGAAGGTGGTTAATGTAAAGGAAGTTAATGCAGCTACTATTGAGGTTATTGATGAAACTCCTATAGAACTCGAAATAGAAGCTACTTCATTAGCAATCTAATGTTTTGGGTTATGAAATGGAAATCAAAAAGGCAGTGTTTAAAAATTTAAACACTGCCTTTTTATAATACTTTATTTATTCTTATGAGTTGTATGATTTAAAAAATTCCAGAAGAAGCTCCTGCCCTTTTATGATTGATTTGTAATTGACATTTTCTTCAACAGAGTGCATGCTGCATACATCTGCAAGACCAGCAAGGTATGGTGAGAAAGCTTCACCCTGAGCATTTACATTGTTTGCGTAAATATGGGTTTCTGCACCTGCATGGAATGATGAAATTTCCGGTTCAACACCAACTTTTCTTGCTGCCGCTTCAAATAAAATCGGAATATAATCATCATCATTTTTTTCAAATGGTGGCAGATGTTCTTCAAAATCTATTTTAGCTTTTGCAACGCCGGCATATTCATTATTAAAGTCATTAATTTCAAAAAGCATTCTCTCTTTTAGTTCTTCTTCATACTTTCTGCTTGAACTTCTTATAGAGTAAGTGGCTTTTCCATATGTATTAATTACATTGGTTACATCAGGATTTCCGGATGTAATTCCACCAAGATTACAGGAGGTAACTACTTTATGGTTTTCTGAATAATAAACACCCTGCGGAAGGTTTGCAACTATATCTGCTATTAATTTTGCTGCATTTTCGCGTGTTTTATCCGCAATGTCTATTCCTGAATGACCGCCTTTAAATGAATTAACTTCAATTGTTGCAAGAGTATAACTGGCGCCTGATGTCATAAGCTGTCCAAGGCTGTCGCTATCCAGGACTAAAACATATTTAGATTTTAATTTTGAAAAATCTGTGTGTTTAATTCCTGACATACCGGATTCTTCATCTCTGGTAAACATAATTTCCAGACCGCCATGCTTAATATTCTGATTTGTAAGCGTTTTTGCGAGGTAAAGTGCATTAGCAATTCCTGCTTTGTCGTCCGCGCCTAATGTTCTTCCTTTTGCTCTGATTAAGTCGCCGTCAAGGTAAGTTTCAACAGGACTATCATCACCTATAACATCCATATGGGAAGACAGCATTAAAGGTTGTTTTGAGTTGTCGGTTGCCGGAATATAAATATAAACATTATTATAACTATCAAATTCGCAAGGAATTTTATTCTGGTCGCAATAATTTTTTATATAATCGGCGACTCTCTTCTCATGCAGCGACGGGGACGGAATTTCTGCCAGATTACAGAATAAATCTATCAGTTCGCTTTCTTTTCTTATTTGCTTTAAATCCATTTTTATCTCCTGATTAGTAATTATATATTAACACATATTCCAAAATCTACAACAATTTTAAATATGTTATTTTTTTAAGGAAGATTTTTCAGGAAAATGTTTTGAGTTTCTCTAATTTATATCAACAATGCTAACTCCGTCGCCGCCTTCTCCGTCTTCACCTGGTCTGAATTTTGCAACATACGGTGTGGATAATAGAAAATCTCTTACAGCGCTTTTTAAGGCGCCTGTACCATGTCCATGGATAATTGTGACAGGAGAAAGATTTGCCAGGCTTGCTCTGTCTAAATAATTTTCTAAATCATCAAGAGCATCTTCAACTCTGTAGCCGCGCAAGTCAAGCCTGTTTGATATATTAATTCTTTTATACTCAAATTTTTCAAAACTTGAAGGTTTGTAAACGGAAGATTTATTTTCAAAAGATTTGTCATACGGTGCAAGTTTATCCTTTTTCATTTTTGTTTTTAAATTACCCATCTGGACAAATACATTATTATTTTTATCCGGCAGTGATAATATAACGACGGGCTGGTGAATATCTTTTAAAATCAGCTTGTCATTAATTTTAACTTCATCCCATTTAATTTCTTCATACCTGTTTTTGTCTTCGTGCTCTGATAGTTTTTCTCTGAAACCCTGTTCTAGTTTTGCAAGTCGTGCATATGAACGTCTTGCTATTTTTTCTGATTTTTCACGTCTTAGTTCATCCAGAATATCTTTGATTTCGGCTTTTACTGCAAGAAGTTCATAATCAAACTTATCTTTTATCCTTTTGATTGTTTTCTTTTTGTCTTTTTTGACAGCAGAAAGGTTTTCTTCGTATTCTTTTTTTATTTGTTCGGAATCTTCTTTCAGTTCTTCTGCTTCTTTCAGGTTTTCAGATAACTTCTGCTGGGTTTCCTGTAATTTTTCAACAGCAATTATTGACTGGTCTTTTCCTGAATTCAAAAGCTCTTTTGCTTTATCTGTTATGGATTTATCAAGTCCAAGGTTTGCTGAGATTGATATTGCATTGCTCAGTCCGGGAATTCCTATTAACAATTTATAGGTAGGTTTAAGTGATTGGGTATCAAATTCAACCGAAGCATTTTTAAAATATGGATTATTATATTCAAGTGTTTTCAATTCTCCGTAGTGGGTTGTAACGGTTGAGTAAACTCCTTTCTGTGCGAGATTTTCAAGTATAGCTTTTGCAAGAACGGCCCCTTCCTGCGGATCTGTACCAGCACAAATTTCATCTAGGAGAACAAATGTTTCGTTATCGCTTAAGTTTACAATTTCTATAATATTTGTCATATGGGATGAAAATGTAGAAAGGCTTTGCAGAATATTTTGCGCATCGCCTATATCAGAAAAAACCTTTTTAAAAGGATAGACTTTTGCCATTGTGCATGGAAGAAACATGCCTGCTTTTGCCATGAGAATAAAAAGCCCGATTGTTTTTATTGTAACAGTTTTCCCTCCGGTATTTGACCCTGTAATAATTACAGATTTGTAATCTTTGCCAATTTCAAAGTTATTTGTAACAATATTTTCTACTGTTCCGATAAGAAGCGGATGCCGCATATTCTCTAAGCTAATAATTTTCTCCATGGTAATCTCGGGTTCGGAGGCTTCTGTTTTTACTGCATATCTTGCTTTGGCAAAATGAAAATCAATTCTTGCAAGAATTTCTTCACTTTGTTTTATTTCTTTCATTTCAAATTTGACAAGACCTGTGAGTTCTGCAAGAATTTTTACATATTCGGAATTAATTTCTGATTGAATTTCACGTATTCTGTTATTCAGCGGGACAATGCTTTCCGGTTCAATATAGAAGGTTTTGTTTGTTGCTGAAACATCATGCACGATACCTTTAATTTTATTTTTGCTTGGAGCTTTCACCTGGAATACAATTCTTTCATCGCGTGTTGTGTAAATTGTTTCCTGGAGGTGCTTTGTAAAATCAGCAGAGCTTAAAAGTTCGCTAACTTTATTTTTAATATTTTTTTCTGTATCTTTTAGTGCCGTAAAAAGACGTTTCAATTCCGGAGTAGCGTCTTTTCTTATTTGCAGTTCATCATCAAAGGTTGAGAATATTTTATCTTCCAGTTCTTTATTGGAAACTAAACAGGATGCCAAGCCTTTTAGCAATATTTCACCGTTATCGTTAAGAAAGTTTTTTACAAGTCTTGAAGAACGCATTGTTTTTGCAATGTCAACAAGCTCTTCTTCAGAAAGGTAACTTGCTGATGCACTGTTTTGAATTCTTGAAATATTTGCTACAAATTCTATGGGAATATCAGCCGGCATATCTAATATTTTTTTTGCTTCTTTTGTAAATTGTATTTCCTGCAAAATTGTTCTATATTCATTGTGCGGCTGAAGATTTAGGCAAAGCTGTCTGCTCTGCATTGTTTTTGTAAAACCTGCAAGTTTCTCCAGAACCTTATCAAATTCTAATGATTTTAAACTTTTTGATACAATATCCATAATTATACTTTACTATAAACATAATATATGTAATCTCTATGTTCATTTCTTTCTCTTTTATTGCGATTTCTCCCTTTGTCGGGAGCCCATTTCCTACGGCTCGCTCCTTGCCTTGAAAAGAAGGCAAAGAAAAAGTGAACAGAAAAAAACACACTATCTCCAGCGTACCGTTACGACACATAACTAAATGGATGTAGTGAAAAGCTCTGCTTTTCACCTCCTTGCTTGCTATCGTGTTTCGCACACGCTCGCTTAAAATTTGCCGAACGTGCACAATTTATTGTGTGATAGTGAGGCTTGAAAGGTTAAATGCTTTAGCATTTAACTACTTCCATTTGATTTTGCATCACTAAGCGATGCTGTTTTCTTTACGTTTTTTCTCTTTCTTTGCTTCAATTCTTTCTCTTTTATTGCGGGTAAAAGAGAAAGAATTATATATTACGTAAAATTTAAAAATCTTGCGCAGCGGAAATGTTTAAAGTACAATATATGTAGCGATAAATAATAAGAAGGGGATATAAGATGGCTATAGAAAGACAAAGAGTTATAGAACAGGATAAAATGCAGAGAAGACATAATTTTGATCCTGTAGAAAGTAATTTGACAGAAGAGCAGGTTAAGCTTGAAGCTTCAAGGTGTTTAAACTGTAAAAATCCAAGATGCGTTCAGGGTTGTCCTGTAAATATTCAAATCCCGCAGTTTATTCAGGCTATAAAAGAAAATAATTTGGAAAAAGCCGGTGAAATCATAAGAGAAACAAGCATGCTTCCATCCGTTTGCGGTCGCGTATGTCCTCAGGAAAGGCAGTGCGAAGGCAACTGTGTTCTTGGAATTAAAGGTTTGCCTGTTGCAATCGGTGCTCTTGAAAGATATGTGGGTGATAATACAAAAGCTGATATGCCGGAGATTAAACCGTCAGGCAAAAAAGTCGCAGTCGTAGGTTCCGGATGTGCCGGTATTACTGCCGCAGCTGATTTGAGAAAAGAAGGTCATGAAGTTGTTGTATTTGAAGCCCTTCACAAACTCGGCGGTGTTTTAAGATATGGTATTCCTCCGTTCAGACTCCCAAGAACTGTTCTTGACAGAGAAATTACTAACCTTAAACAAATGGGTGTTAAATTCCACACTAACGTAATTGTTGGTAAGTCAATTACATTAAAACAATTAAAAGATGACGGATTTGATGCAATCTTTATCTGTTCAGGCGCAGGGCTTCCTAAGATGCTTCATGTTCCCGGTGAAAACCTTAACGGCGTATTCTCCGCAAACGAATTTTTGACACGTGTAAACCTGATGCATGCAGGACAGCCTGACAGCCCTACTCCGTTAAAAGTAGGCAAAAAAGCTGCAATCTTTGGCGGCGGAAATGTTGCCATGGATGCTGCAAGAACTGCTGTAAGAGTAGGTTTTGAAGAAGTTTATATTATATATAGACGTACGGAAAAAGAACTTCCTGCACGTTTGGAAGAAATCCGCCATGCAAAAGAAGAAGGTGTTGTATTTAAATTTTTATATGCACCAAAAGAAATCATCGGAGAAGACGGTTATGTTAAAGCTGTTGACCTTGAAGTTATGGAGCTTGGCGAACCTGATGAAAGCGGCAGACGTAAACCTGTTGCAACCGGCAAAATTGAAAGAATGGAGCTTGATACTGTAATTGTAGCTTTAGGTACAGGACCAAACCCTATTATTCAGCGTTCTGCAGAGGCTGAAGGTTTGGAAATTATAACAGACAAACGCGGATATATTACTGTTGACGGCGAAACAAGATGTACAAATATTCCTACTGTTTATGCCGGCGGTGACGTTGCTCCTGTTGGAGAATCCAATGCTATTAACGCTATGGGTGCAGGTAAAAAAGCAGCTAAAGCTATTAACGAATTGTTAAAATAGTCAAAAGAAAGTTGTGAACATATGAATTGTTCATTTTATACAAAACTGTTATGTCTGGCAATGTCAGCTTATATGCTGGCATTGCCCGCATTTTCTCTTGAACTTGATATGTCTGTTGATGAGGAGATTAGAAAAAACTATAATCCTTCACAGTTGGAGCTTGATGCTTTGCCTCCTGTTCCAGGAGTTCCTGCCTCAACTCCTCAGCCGCCTAAGAAAACAACCGCACCGGTATCTTCCTCAACAAATAATAAACCTCCAAAATCACTTCCGGTCGGGGAAACTTCTTCAAGAGTCGGAAGAGTTCAGAAGACTCTCCCGAAAACAGATGCCGCGTCCGAAAGCTTTACTGCTATTAAAATCAAAAAAGGTACTAAGTTTAAAGTAGTTTCTAAAACAAAAGTGTCTGACTGGTCACAGGCTGGCGCAAGAATGAGTTTTGTTTCTCTTGCCCCTGTAACGCAGCGGTATGTCACAATTCCCCAGGGTACAATCTTTAAAGCTGTTGTAGTGGATTCCCATCCTCCGCAGGGTACCGGCAATGGTGGTTTAATTGTTATAAAAGCTGATCAGATGATTTTCAGAGGAGCAACTTATTATATCAATGCAAAAATTACCAAGGCTAACAGCAAAAAGATTTTCTTTAATAATATAAAGGGTAAACGCGGTTATCTTAAAGGTATTGCAAAATCTATTCAGCCAGGAAGCCGCTTTTATAAAAAGGCTATGCGCGGCACTTCAAAACTTGCACAGAATAAGTGGACATTAATTCTAACACCATTTACTGCTGTTGCCGGGGTTGTTGTTTATGGTGTAAATATTATCGGCTCTCCGCTGTTTGCAATGTTTTCAAAAGGAGGACATATTACAATTCCTGCAGGAGTTCAATATGAGATTAAGCTGCTGGATGATGTTTATATGTATTAATATCCCTGCATTGCTCTCTCTGCGGCTTCATAACGTTTCTGTCTTGCCTGCTGTACAGCATTGATAGTTTTTTCTTTTTGTATTTCCTGAGTGATGCTTTCTTTTGTAATAGTATGTTCATTCACAAACTGGTAGCTTAATGAATATATAAAAACTATTATTACAAGAAAAATCAATCTTACCATACAAAATCTCCAAATTTATTCTTTTATAATTAATTATAACATATTTATATCTAATTTTCCATCTTTAAACTTATCTTTAATATAAGTGAATGATTTATTGTTACAGTATTGTTTAAAATGCGGATTTCGATTATAATATTATCCGTAAAAATTTCACATTTAATGAAGGGAGATACTATGATTAACAAGTTGACTGCTCCAAAAACACTGCTTGCTTCTTTGGCAGCGTTGTTCTTGGGTGTTGTTCCTGCTTTTGCAGGTGAAGCTGATTTGGTAGTTCCAAGTATCAAAACAATCAGCCCTCATAGTTATAACCTGCTTTTAATCGGTATGGTTATTTCTGTTATCGGCTTGATATTTGGTTTTATCGAATTTTTACGTATTAAAAAATTAGATGTCCACAAAGCTATGGCTGAAGTTGGAAACACTATTTTTGAAACATGTAAAACTTATCTTATACAACAAGGTAAATTTTTGCTTGTTTTAGAAGTTCTTATTGCGCTGTGTATTGCATTTTATTTTGGATACCTTCAGCATATGGGACTTAAAGGTGTATTGACAATTCTTGCATGGTCAGTAATTGGTATTCTTGGTTCTTATGCTGTTGCATGGTTTGGAATCAGAATGAATACTCTTGCTAATGCAAGAACTGCTTTTGTTTCTTTAAAAGGAAACCCTTTAAATATCTTAAATATTCCGTTAAAGGCCGGTATGAGTATCGGTGTTTTGCTTGTATCTGTTGAGCTAATTCTGATGCTTACAATACTTTTGTTTGTACCTGGACATTTGGCAGGTGCATGCTTCATCGGCTTTGCTATCGGTGAATCTTTAGGTGCTTCTGCTCTTCGTGTAGCAGGCGGTATCTTTACTAAAATTGCCGACATCGGCTCAGACTTAATGAAAATTCAGTTTGGTATTAAAGAAGATGATCCTCGTAACCCTGGTGTAATCGCAGATTGTACCGGTGATAATGCGGGTGATTCTGTAGGTCCTACGGCTGACGGTTTTGAAACTTACGGTGTAACAGGTGTTGCGCTTGTTTCATTTATTCTTCTGGCTGTTTTAGGTCAGGAAAATCAGGTTCAGCTTTTGACATGGATTTTTGTTATGAGATTCTTAATGATTGTTACTTCAGTTGTTGCATACTGGATTAACAATATCGCAGATAGAATTTATGCTAAAAAAGCAGCTAAATTTGATTTTGAACAACCTTTAACTAACCTTGTATGGTTGACTTCTATTTTATCAATATTGATGACATTCGGCGTAAGCCACTGGCTGTTATCACCTTTAGGCGGAAATTTATGGCTTGTACTTTCAATAATTATTTCATGCGGAACTCTTGGAGCTGCATTAATTCCTGAATTTACAAAAATATTTACTTCACCTAAAGCAAAACACACTGCTGAAGTTGTTACAGCTTCTAAAGAAGGCGGTGCGTCACTTACAATCCTTTCCGGTATTGTTGCAGGTAACTTCAGCGCATTCTGGATTGGTATGGTAATCGTATTGTTAATGGCTCTTGCTTATGTTGCAAGTATTCATATTCCGGCAAGTGTTATGATTTATCCGTCTGTATTTGCATTCGGTCTTGTAGCATTCGGCTTTTTGGGTATGGGTCCTGTTACAATTGCTGTTGACAGCTATGGTCCGGTTACTGATAATGCCCAATCAGTTTATGAATTATCTTTAATAGAAGAAATTCCTAACGTGTCAGAAGAAATCGAAAAAGAATACGGTTTCAAACCTGATTTTGAAAATGCTAAACAGTACCTTGAAGAAAACGATGGCGCAGGTAATACTTTCAAAGCAACTTCAAAGCCTGTTTTGATTGGTACTGCGGTTGTTGGTGCAACTACAATGATTTTCTCATTGATTCTTGTAATCCAGAATACTCTTGGTATCAGACCGGAAGACATTTTAAATATGTTAAATCCTTACACATTGCTTGGTTTATTAACCGGTGGTGCCGTAATTTACTGGTTCAGCGGAGCTTCTATGCAGGCTGTTACAACAGGTGCATACAGAGCTGTTGAATACATTAAAGAAAATATCAAGCTTGGTGATTCAGATTCTAAGAGTGCTAATGTTGCAAATTCAAAAGAAGTTGTAAAAATTTGTACACAATATGCACAAAAAGGTATGGTAAATATCTTTGTTGCATTGTTTGCATTTGCGCTTTCACTTGCATGTCTTTCAGCTCCGGCTCATGGGGCTAATGCTCCTGTAGCTTTCTTTGTAAGCTATTTGATTGCAATTGCAGTATTTGGGCTCTTCCAGGCTGTATTTATGGCAAATGCCGGCGGATGCTGGGATAACGCAAAGAAAATCGTTGAAGTTGATATGAAGGAAAAAGGCACTCCGCTTCACGATGCAACAGTTGTGGGCGATACTGTGGGTGATCCGTTCAAAGATACTTCATCAGTTGCTATGAACCCGATTATCAAGTTCACAACATTATTCGGGCTTCTCGCAATGGAGATTGCTTTGAGTGAATCTTTCAGAGATATTGCTCCTATTGTAGGTGCAGTATTGTTTATCGTTGCATTGATTTTCGTAATTCGTTCATTCTATGCAATGAGAATACCTTCAAATAAATAGGGAAATGAGTATTATCTCATAAAAAGAAAGCGCTCCGTTAGAAATAGCGGGGCGCTTTTATTAACGTTTGTAAATTTTTTTGCACCTTCTGAAATCAGACGTTATAAAAATACTTTTTATTGGTATGTAACTAATATAAGAGGAGATTTGTTATGACAAAGATTGATGGATTTAACGGTGATTTTCATAAAGGCGGACAAGGTCAGCCTGCAAAAACCAATGGAGAACACAAAGCTGCAAATTCTTTGTTTGGCAAAGATACTTTCGTTGATATTGATAACAAGATGAGCTTGTTTGCGAATACTCAGTTTAATAAAAATCTTAAACCTGACGGCGGAGGTCGTGATTTTGGGTTCTTTGACAATTTGAGAACATAATAAATAAAAAGCTCCTTCAGGATTGAGGGGCTTTTTTATTTAGAAAATATATGTTATAATAAAAATTGGACAGTCTATAGAGCAGATTATTTTATCTGACCCGCTCTCACACTAATGCCAAGAGAAGCGTATTAAGGAAAAGGAAATCCGGGCAATGTCGTGCCTCAGGCACCGCTATCGCCTCTAAAACGAAATATCTACTCTAACACTGGAACATTAAAATTAAGGCTCAAGAAAAAAGAACTAATTAAGGAAAAATATTTGTTTTCGAAACGATAACGAGAGTGGAACGTAAGCGTGATTGAGAAAATAAATATTTTTCCTTAGTAAAATTAAGAAAGAACTAAAACAAAACCAGAAAAAGGAGGCGAAAGTATGCAAAATACAGTAATATCAATGATTTCGGGGGGGGGGGCAGAGTAATTTAAGCTCCATAGGAGGTATTGGCGCAGGCAATGAGCCATTTTGCGCCGCCGGAAGAAGAACTATTAAAGCAGGCTTTACCCTTGCCGAAGTATTAATTACGCTGGGCATTATTGGGGTTGTAGCTGCTCTAACTCTTCCTGCTATAGTTGGCAAATACCAAAAGATTGAAACAATAAGCAGGTTGAAGAAGGCAAATTCTGTAATTGGCAGTTTTCTGCAAAAAGCAGAGGAGGATAACGGCTGCCTTGCAGATTGGAGCTGGGGTACTTCTGACTACCATACTTATGGTTTGGATGCAGTTAATAAATTTATAAAACCATATTTTAATGTTTTGAATGATTCAGAAACTTATAACTCTAAGAGAGGCTTTAGCTCTCCCTCCTCATTTATGTCTTCAATCGGTTATGAAATGTTTAGTTCAAAAAACGGAGGTTACCCGGAACCTTTTAAAACAATAAATGGCGGTGATTTTAGTGGTTACAACTATATGAATATATACTTTCTTACAACTGATGGATTTGTTTATGGATGGGGATGGCATCAATCCCAATTAACAGGACGAAGGGAGATGGAATTTTTAGTAGATATTAATGGACCCAAAAGACCTAACGTTGCAGGAAAAGACGTATTTATGTTTAAGATAGGCGGCGAATATTGCCAAAGCAAGGTTTGGCCGTATAAACTTGGAAACCAGAGTTGTGACGGGAAAGGTCATTGCACTTATTTCCCTCATAAGTGCGGTTCGGGGGAAGATTGCAGAAGAAGTGGATTTGATTGTACATGCAAAATTGTTGAAGATGGCTGGCAAATAAAAGATGATTATCCATGGTAGTATGTTTATGCTAAACTTATAATATAGAATTTTGAAATAGAGGAAAATGTATGAGTTTAACAGTATATTTAGGGATAGATGTCGGGTCTGTAACAACAAAGCTTGCGCTCGTTGATGAAAACGGCAAGTATGTAGACAGTTACATGCTCAGAACCGCAGGTAAACCTGTGCTTGCCGTTCAAAACGGACTTAAAGAATTATATAAAAAGAAATTAACAGATTATAATGTGATGGGTGTTGGAACAACCGGGTCAGGGCGTAATCTTGCCGGAGCTCTGGTTGGTGCTGACATTATAAAAAATGAAATCACCGCCCATGCCGTTGCAGCAAGCATAAACGTTCCTGGAGTACAGACTATTCTTGAGATAGGCGGTCAGGACAGCAAAATCATTATTCTTCGTGATGGTATTGTTACTGATTTTGCAATGAATACTGTTTGTGCAGCCGGTACAGGAAGTTTTTTGGATCAACAGGCAAACAGGCTGAATGTTCCTATTGAAATTTTTGGCGAAACTGCTTTAAAATCAACCAACCCGGCTCGTATTGCAGGAAGATGCGGTGTTTTTGCGGAAAGTGATTTAATCCATAAACAACAGCTCGGGTATCCTGTAGAAGATTTGTTGTACGGTCTTTGTCAGGCGCTTGTAAGAAACTATCTTTCGAACCTTGCTCTCGGTAAAGAACTTTTGCCTATAATAACTTTCCAGGGCGGAGTTGCTACAAATTCAGGTATGGTTAAAGCTTTTGAAGAAGCCTTAGGTACAAAAATTGTTGTTCCTGATAACCATCAGACAATGGGGGCAATAGGTGCTGCGCTTCTTGCAATGGAAAATCACCAGTATACTGAAGCAGAAACTAAATTCAAAGGCTGGCAGGTCGGTGATATGCACTTCCATTCAATTACCTGCGACTGTAACGGCTGTTCTAATAACTGTGAGGTTATTACTATTCTTGAAGGAGCTGATGAAGTGCCTCATTATACAAATATAAAAGATATTAAAGGCAATATTATCGCACGCTGGGGCGGAACCTGCGGCAGATGGGATATTTCATAGGTTACAATTAACAAATAAGCAGGATTTAAAATCCTGCTTATTTTTTTTTATTTCATTTTAAAGTCATCTCTGTCAACTTTATTAAATAAATCTTCAAAAGATTCGTATACTAATGTTGATTTTTCATTTTTCATTTTCAGTATAACTTTGTCATTTTCTGTATAAGCTGTGCCTGCATAATCTCCGTTAATATCAAAACCGTATATTACGGTTTTGGTTTTGCCGTCAGAGGAGGTAACAGAATACTTTTTAGGCTGCATATTTAAATAGTATTCTGTATCAATTGTTTTCATTGTTTTATCTGCATAATACATATCAGTATTACGTCTGAACACAAGAGGTATGCCTGCACTATTTTTTTCTAATGTTAATACGTCGGATTTGTATAATTTTAAGTTTTTGTCTTTATCAAATAATAAGAGCTCTTTTATCTCACTGCCATCGTCTTTTGTGCCTTTATATTTTAATTTTATATCTCCATTTGGAAGTGTTTTTGTTTCCTCAAGAGGTATTTCGTAATCAGATAAAAGATTATCAAAGGATGTTTTTGCTCTTTCAACAATTTTATCAAACGGCGTTAATACTTTTGTATCCTCAGGCTTGGTAGGAAGTTTTTGTTCTATATTTTGAATAGTTTTGTTAGCCGCGTTTTTGTTTCTGGTTATATAATAGGCTGCTAATGCCCCGCCTGCAAGCAGCACCCCGCCGAGAACTGCTTTTGCCGTTGTTGAGATATTTTTTTGCGTATCTGAATTTTTTTGTTTTATTTTATTTGTATTCTCTGTAAAATATGTATTGTAAACAGCACCAATTTTCATATGAAATATTAATTCCTTTAACGTTATCATACGTTTGTAATAATTTATTTTTGTTTAATTACTGGAAAATTTTTACAATTTGTAATAATTACTTTAATTGAGTAAATTTTTCCTCGTAAAACATCTTTATATTTATAGAGTACTTACGAGGATTTATTAATGGTAAATATATCAGTCGGAAATGGACAGGGGATAACACAGGCTATAGCATCGAATTTGGGGCTTAGCAGTGCAGACTGCAAAAAGGTTAACTTGTCAACATGGACTAAGGTTATGACACTTGTAGACCAAAATAACCAGCAAAATAAGGCTGAAGGTAAAGATAATATATTTACAGGCGGAAATAATGTTAATAATATAAATAATAAAGCTTCATGGAAAACTGATTTTCAGGTAAAACCTAATCAACAGTTGAATTTTGATGAAAGTATATGGAGCAAAATTAAAGAACTTTTAACAGGCAATCCTCAGGAATTAAAGAAAGATGAACCTCCACAGCAGAATACTTCAAAACCTGAAGTTACTTCGCCTTCTGTCAGTGCACCTGAAGCTGCTAAACCTGTTGTTGTGACAACAAAAGTTGAAACTCCTGCTCCTGCACAGTCTGTTCCTTCAGCACAACAGGTAGATGAAACAGGAGAAGCACAGCTTTTACAGAAGGGGAAAGAACTGGCTGAAATTTTTAAAGCGATGCCAAATATTGATGATGTTGATTTAATTAACGAAGATGTTGAGGTCCAGATTACAGATGATAACTGGCGAGCATTAGCTGGTAAAAAAGATAAAACAGATGCGGAAAAACAACAACTTGATACCCAATATAAAACAAATATTAAAACCTTAGGCAAAGCTTACACAACATATATAGATAAAACTTACGGTAATGGTGATGGTGTTTTAAACCTGGATGAATATACAAAATTTGAAGAAGCAACGAAACCTGAAATTCTCAAAGATGATCCTGAAGCAGCTCAGCTGCCGTCAAATGCGTTTAAACATCTTGATTTAAATAAGGACGGAAGTATTGACCATGAAGAAATGTCTTCTTACCTTCATGCAATAGATTTCGGTACAGAAGAAGGCAAGTCTAACGGATTAAACGGTAAAATCAGTGCATATGATTTTATGTCAAACTCCATTGCATTAGGAAAATCTGAAAAGAATATAATTGACCAAAAACTGGCGTATACATATAATGCTTTATTTGGCAAGAAGCCTGTTGAATAGAGTTCGTTTTGTGATATTATTTTAGTATGAACAATCTGAGCTCATCAGTAGAAAATTTACGCAAGAAATATCGTGAAATTTTTGAAAAATCTGTAGAAGAAATTCAAACACGTGTTGATGAAATCAAGCCGGACAATTTATCCGGTGATGTCTTTGACTGTTTTGAAGCCGGCAGTAAAGGCAGACAGTGGCAGCTGCAGGTGCTTGATATGCTTGAAAATGATATTTCAAAAGAGATTTATCGTAAATTCCAGGAAATTCTTGCTTATAGAAAGAATTTCAGCTGTGTCGGCTGTGCAACCTGCTGTAATCTTGCCTGCAGCGAATTTTCTCCTGAAGAGCTCAAACAAAAGGCAGAGCAGGGAGATAATTTTGCCTCACAGTTTTTGAGCGTGTTTGTACCTTATAAATCAAAGGAAGAAGCCAGGAATGTTTATCCTGAATATATAGCAATGCTTGATGAAGCAAAGGAAGATAAGGTTTATTTTTATCATTGCCCGAAGTTAACAGCTGGCAAGCGCTGCTCTGATTATGAAAACCGCCCTCAGATATGCCGGGATTTTCCGGATAATCCGCTGAGCATTCTGCCAGAAGCGTGCGGATATAAGAAATGGAAAGAAGAAGTTGAGCCGGTTACTCTTATGCTTCATTCCATGGTGGAAATTATTGAGTATTATATTGATAAGATTAAATTAAGTTTAAGGTAAAAGGGATTGTATGAAAATTTTATCAGGTCTTAGCCTGCGTGAAATAGAAGAAATAACCGATGAATTAAAAGCGTCAAAATTCAGAGCGCGGCAAATTCATAACTGGATTTATCTAAAATCTGTTAAAGATATAGATGATATGACTGATTTGTCTGTAAAATTCAGGGAAGAATTAAAAAAAGCTGCACGTGTATCAGATGTGAAAATCAAAGTTAAACAGGTTAGTTCAGACGGAACGATAAAATATCTTCTGGAATATCCTGATGGAGAGTGTGTTGAAACTGTTCTTATGCGTTTTGACAACAGAGCAAACCTTACAGCATGCGTAAGCTCACAGGTAGGATGTGCGGTTAATTGTTCTTTCTGCGCAACAGGAAAGCGCGGATTTATTAGAAATCTGTCTTATAAAGAGATTATTGAACAGGTTCTTACAATCCAGCGTGATACAGGCTTAAAAGTAACTAACGTTGTATTTATGGGACAGGGGGAGCCGCTATTAAACCTTGATAATGTTTTAAAAGCTATGGAAATCTTTAATGAAAACTTCCAAATAGGCGCGCGCAGGCTTACTGTTTCTACCAGCGGAATAATACCGCAGATAAATAAACTTGCTGAACTTGATATGCAGTCAACTTTAGCAGTTTCTCTGCATGCTCCAAATCATGATATTCGCAGCCGTCTTATGAAGATTGAAAATAAATATAACATGGACGACTTGCACAAAGCTCTGAAAAATTATGTAGAAAAAACCGGCAGAAGAATTACAATTGAATATCTGCTTATAAAAGATCTGAATGATACGGTACAGTGTGCAAAAGAACTTGCGTATTATCTTCATGATATAAAGTGTAATATAAATTTAATTCCTTATAATCCGACCGCAGAAAATGATTACCAGCGTCCGTCAAACAATTCGGTTATGAAGTTTAAGTATCTGCTGGAGCATTCCGGCAAAAAGGTTACAGTCCGTCTTGAACGCGGCGCTGATATTGATGCCGCCTGCGGTCAATTAAAAGGTAAGGTTAATAGTTAATATCTGACCTTGAATGGATAATCTTCCGGGATTATCCAGTTATTTAGCTGGATAATAGCTGTACAGTATTTTGCACCATCTCTTGCTTTTGTATTGCAGCCTATTCTTGAATCATTTAAGAGTGTATTTCGGTTTCCGTCCCAACCAACTTTTACTGGTTCAAGCCCTTTGTTGTAAAGGTATTTCCAACCTGTGCTGCTGTCTATCGGATAGTATTCAAATTGAAATTTACAAATTCCATATCCATTTTGAGGGCATTTATCGGGATGCCCGGTGAAAAATATGATTTCTCTTGAAGTTAAAACGGTATCATCATTTCCAAATTGAAAACTGGAGCCATCGCTTAAATAATATCTTAGCACTCCATTTGTTTTAATAACCTTTTTGATAACTATAAGATTCGAAAAATATTTTTGAAACCATTCATCAATTTTTGCAGTGCCTTCAATTGGATTTCCTTCTTCATCCAAATCAACTCCGCCTGTATCACTGTACCAAATTTTTCTATCACCGTATTCAACTTCAGCCATTCTGATTGCATTATTAAAGGTTGAATAAAATTTTGCCAATCTTGTTTCTACTACCTTATTCCTATGATTTTGTATCAAAGTTGGCAGTGTCATAGCAGCAACGACACCAATAATACCAAGAGTAATTAAAACTTCCGCTAAAGTGAATGCGTATTGGGATAATCCCGAAGCGTGAAAAAGCCCGCCGGCGCTATCTAAGCCCCCCCCCCCTCTTTGAAATTGCAGCTATAATTGTGTTTTGCATGACTATCCTCCTCTTTTGTGCTACTTTATAATTATAAACTAATTTTAGTAAAATTCAACTGTCCGGAAATTTTCCGCGATTAGTATTGCGAACAGAATTTTATAACGGCGATAGAAAAGTTCAGCAGCTGTACTGAGGTTTAGAGCAGGCAAAATGCTGCAACTTGAGAGTAACGAAATCAAAGGAATATCTATGAAAGCATTAATACAGAGAGTTAAAGAGGCATCAGTTACAATTGACGGGATGCTTTATTCAAAAATCGGTGCAGGTCTTCTTGTTCTACTCGGGGTTGAAAAATCGGACGGCAGTGAAAATGCTGAAAAACTTGCACAAAAAGTCATGAATTTAAGGATTTTTGAAGATGAAAATTCCAAGATGAATTTGTCTGTTCAGGATATAAAGGGTGAAATCCTTGTTGTATCACAGTTTACCCTGTGCGGAGACTGTAAAAAAGGAACAAGACCTTCCTTTGATAAAGCTGCCCCGCCTGATAGCGCAAACCAGCTTTATGAAGAGTTTGTAAATAATATAAAAAACGCCGGTTTGAAGGTTGAAACAGGTAAATTCCGCGCAATGATGGATGTTGCGCTTATAAACGACGGGCCGGTTACATTTATGGTTGAAAAATAATTTTAAGAAATCTACTTGCGAATATTTACTTTTTGTGTTATAGTATTAATATTAAGTATATTGAATGAATTTATATTACCGAGGAGTAATAATTTAAAATTTAAAAACTAGTTGTTATTTTATGTTTATGAAATTATTTTTTAATTAAGAGGCTTTAAATATGTATGTAAACAAGTGCGTCAAATGCGGTCGTGAATTTGAGACAAAGAACCCCAAGCGAGTTATCTGTCCGGATTGTTTGTATCCTGATAAAAAGATGATGATTAACCCGCCGTCAGACTCTTCTGCCGAAGGTGCGGCTTCTCAGCCGCAGGTTTCAGCTCCATCTGAACCGTTAAACGGATATAGTACAGAAACCCAGCCGCAGTTCTATAGTAGTTACAGTGCCGGGGAAGGGCGTCCGCAAAGACCTCAGCGTTCTTATAATCAGGGATATAGCCGTCCTCAACAGGATGGATACAGGAATAATCAGGGCGGTTACAATAGAAACTACAATCAAAACCGTTCCCAGCAGGGCGGATACCGCAATAACCAAGGCGGCGGATATAACAGAAATTATAACCAGAATAGACCGCAGCAAGGAAATTTCAGACGTGATAACAGAGGTTATAACCAAAATCGTCCGCAACAGGGCGGATTTAGACGCGACAACCGCGGTTTCCAGAAACGTCCTCAGATGAACAGGAACAAAGCTCCTAAACAGCTTCTCGTAAGCAAAGAACAGCTTGAACAAATTGAATTGCTCTATAAGCCGATGCTTCCGCTGCCAAATCCGGATGCTCATGAAGTTATCGGTGAAAAAATATCTTTGGAACCAAGAAAGGTCTTCTTTGGCATCAACTTAATCAGACAAAAAATGATGCTTCCGAAACTTCCGTTCCCTAAACGTAAACTCGCAATATCACCGGATCAGCTTTTTGCAATAAAGAACTTATATGAACCGCTTCTTCCGCTACCTCCGATTGGATGCCACAAGATAATTGCAGCTCAGTTGAAAATGGATGAGTGGAGAGTTCACGTTGGTATAGGCTTAATTCGTTCACAAATGGGGCTTCAGCGCTGGAACCAGGATAGAGAAGATTGTCCTGAAGAGTTTAAAAATCAAAAAACAGCAGAAGCTGCTCCTGTAGAGGAAACTCCAAAAGCAGAGGAAAAGATTGATGCTCCGGCAGAAAAGCCTAAACGCGGAAGAAAGCCAAAGAAGGTTGAAGAGCCTGAAGAATAATGAGTAAATTCATTTCAGTCGGTAAAATCCTAAATTTTCATGGTATTCAAGGTGAAGCCCGGGTTGGGTTTTCAAGGAATCAGCAGGATTTTTTACTCAGTTTGGATGAAGTTTTTGTTAAATCCGGCAGTGAATATAAGCCTTTAACAATCATAAAAAGCCGTATTCATAAGAATTTTGCTATTATGAAATTTGAGGGTATAAATTCGATTGATGAACTTTTACCTTATAAGGGGGAACTTTTATTTGTCGAAGAAGCTGCTATAAGAGAAAAGCTTGAAGAAGATGAGTTTCTGATTGATGAACTTGTCGGGTTAAGTGTTTATGATACAGAAGATAACAAACTCGGCTTTGTTGTAGGTGTATCTAATAACGGCGCTACTGATTTACTTTCTGTAAAAACTAATTCAAAAAAAATTTCCCTTGTGCCTTTTGTGAAAGCTATTGTAACAAATGTGAGCATAAAAAATAAGAAGATTACAATAAACAATCTTGAAGGGCTGCTGGAATGAAGTTTGATGTTATGACACTTTTCCCCGAAATGGTTGAGAATTATTGCAGTTTTAGTATTCTCAAACGGGCTGTTGAAAACGGCATTGTTAGTGTTAATACTATTAACCCGAGAGAATTTACTCTTGACAAACATAAAAAAGTTGATGATACTCCTTACGGCGGCGGTGCAGGGATGGTTTTGATGGCTCAGCCTTATGTGGATGCTTATGAAAGCATTGCCCGTTGTGAGAAATCAATAACAGTTATGCTTTCTCCTCAGGGCAGACCTTTAGACGATGCTCTTGTTAATGAACTTGCCGGATACGAGCAGATTGTTATGATGTGCGGTCATTATGAAGGTTTTGACGAACGTATCAGAGAAATAATTAAACCGCTTGAAATTTCTATAGGAGATTTTGTTTTGACTGGCGGAGAGCTTCCTGCTCTTTGTCTTATTGATGCTGTGAGCCGTAAGCTTGAAGGTACTCTGGGTAAAATAGAATCTGCTGATGAGGACAGCTTTTCAAACGGTTTAATTGAATATCCTCATTATACAAAACCCCGCGAATACAGAGGATTGAAAGTCCCTGAAGTGCTTCTTAACGGAAACCATAAAGATATTGCGCAGTTTAGACTGGAACAATCTTTAGAACGTACAAAACAGAAACGTCCTGATTTATTTAAGAAATACCGGGAAAGCCAAAAGTAAGCCTACTTATATCTGGAATTTAAATAGTGTTTTTGACCAAAACCAAGAATATCCCTTACAAATTTAACTCCGGCATAGGCTGCAAGCCCGATACCGCTCCATTTTACAACAGCCGGATGCTTTTTAATACTTGCACATAATGCTGTTAAACCAAGTCCGAGCGGCACCACATTAGAAACCAGCATTTCCAGTGCTCCGCCGAAATACCCTGCTGCGGAGTTGAACATATTCCCAAAGTTGCTTTCCATTCTCATATTGTGTATTTTATCTTTCAGCTTTGACTGGACAATGCTTGGTTCTGATAAATACATTGAATTATCAAATGTACTTGTACAGTAATCAGCCATTTTTGTCTGTGAGTAAGTATCAGCTTTAAGCTTGCCGATTGTATGCGCGTCATACGCAACAAGTCCTACGGCTGCGGCTCCTGCTGCTTTAGCCAGATATTTACCATAATTGTTTTTTATTGCTGAAAAGATTTTCATTGTTATTTAGCCTGTGTTGTTGTTTCTTTCTTTGGAGTATCTTTTACTTCAAATTCTTTTTCTACGGTCTGACCTGACATTTTCAACAGAATATTGGTTGCCTGAAGAGCATCCTGTCCATAACCTTCTTTTGAGTTCTGCATATTTTTCAATACGCCTACGGTGTAGTCATCACCTGTAACTGTTCTGGATTCAAGCATGCTTAATGCCATTATTCTGATTTGCTGTGCCGGATCCTGAAGCATTTTGTTAATCAAAGCTGTTAATGCTTTGTCATTTTTTCTGGAATCATCTTCCTGAAGTCTTGCTACAACTTCTTTTGCACCCATCATTCGGACTTCTTTATCCTGGCTGTTGAGATAATTTTCCAAATTCCTTATGTAATCGTCTGTTAATTGTACGATTTTTCTTTTTTCTGTTTTCTTATTTGTTTCTTTGTTTTCTGTTTCGTTAATGGTTTTGTTATTAGTTGTATTGTTAACTACGTTATTTGCATTCTGTCCCATCGGCTGTGTATAATAATTGGCAGGATAGCAAGGTCCCAGCCCTCCGGTCTGATAATTCGGGGAGTTAACATTGTAGTTTGTTGTTGCACCCGGTACCCCTACTGACGGATTAAATATTTGTATATTAACCCCTGCATAGTTAGGGTTAGGGCTGCTTGCAACCTGAGGCTGGTTTATTACCGGCTGTGAATACTGTTGCGGCATTGCCATTACCTGTGGTTGTACATATTGAACCGGTGCTGCTGGAGCTGATGCCGGTGCAGACTGTGCAGATACAGGAGGTGTTGTATAACGCTGTTGTTGCAGCTGCTGTGTCTGTTGAAGATTATTTCCCTGTTGGACATAACTTTGCATATAATACTACCTTTTCACTACCTATTATATAAAAGTATTAAAATCAAAAATAATTGCTTTTTTTAGTATATTTTTAAGAAATGTAACACATGTTTTTTTATATAGGCATGCGATTTATAATATAAATATGGTGAGTTATGAAGAAAGTTATCTTGATAAGCGTCCGCAGCACTTGTGTCATATGTGCGGTAGATGCTGCCGGGTTGTAGTTACAACCCGTACTTACGATGAACTCAAAAGTATGGCTGATGCCGGTGACCAGGGCTCTATAGACTTTTTAAAAATTTTTGAACCTTACTCTTCTCTTGAAGATGCAAGACAAGTGGATGCCGGAGTTGTGGATAACGTTATTCAGCGCTCATGTGTTGAAGGAAATCTTGATAAGGAAAGTCTTACTTTTTATAAGTGTAAATATCTTCTTTCGGATAACAAATGTTCTATTTACGAAGAACGCCCTGCATTGTGCCGTCACTGTCCGAGTACACCATGGGCGGTTGTTCCTCCAGGGTGCGGGTTTGAGGCTTGGCTGTTTTTAAAACGCGAGGAAGCAAAACAAAAAATTAGAAAGGCTAAAGAGGATTTATTAGAGCTTAAGCTATTGAGAACAAAGATGAAAAAGCCGGAAGATTTACAAAAAATAGATGCCGTAGTTCATAAAATCTACGGCATGATTGAAAGTTATAAAAAATACGGCTCTGAAAACTGGTAAGGTTATTTAATGCAGATAATTCATATTATCATGTTCCAGTATATATTTTGAACAGCCCCAGCCTGTTTTTCCTATCTCACAGTCATTCTGTGAGTGCGGTATTATTCGGTTATTCATAATAAAGAAAACAAAAACATCTTTTCCTATGATATTTGGGTCTTTCTTTCCGTTAATGTCAGTCCAGATTAAACCGCATACATTCTTCGTCCCGCTATTTTCTGTATTACATCCTAAATCACTAGCTCTTAGCCACATATAACTCCCGTCGGCAAGAACCATTTTGTAATGCCATTGAGAATTGTTATAATTACTCCAAGAGGAATTATTAAGCTGTTTATATGTTTCCGGTGCAATACAGCCCGGTTTTTGACCGCAGTCTTTAAGAATTTTTAAATAAGGTTTAAAATAACCTGCAAATTTATCGCTTATTTGGCTTCCGGTATCTATATCATATTCTAAAAAATTCCACTCATCAACATAGCCGTTATCTTTTATAGCCAGCAGAAGTGCTTGATTCATTACTGAATAAAACTTTTTGACTTTTGTAACGGTTTCCCGTTCTTTGTATTTATTAACTATAGTTGGCAGTGTCATAGCAGCGATCACGCCGATAATACCAAGAGTAATTAAAACTTCCGCTAAAGTGAATGCGTATTGGGATAATCCCGAAGCGTGAAAAAGCCCGCCGGCGCTATCTAAGCCCCCCCCCCCTCTTTGAAATTGCAGCTATAATTGTGTTTTGCATAATTTACCTCCTTCTTTTTTATAATTTTATCATATTTAGAAAACAAAAACAACCTCTATTCTTGATGGAGGTTGTTTTTATTGAGATATTCTTTGTTAAATTGTAATTTTGTCAAGTTTTGCTCTATAGAAATCTGTGTTGATATTCAGCTTATCGCCTATATCAAGAAGCATTTGCACAAGCTTTTTATCACTTTTGCGTTTTGATTGTGTGCTTAATTCTATTATTTCGCCTATCCTGTGGAATATTCTGGAATAATAAGTATTTTGTGCTTCTGCTATATCAATTTCCAATTCAAGTTTTTCAATATGGTCAAAAAGTTCCAAAATAACATCCGCCTGCTGAATTTCCAGACTGTATGCAAGTCTGTTGATATTTTGCGTAATCTTTTTTGAAAAAATATTATTAGAAATTGTTTTATCAAGTTTTATACCTATTTGTTTTGCTTCGTAATTTATAGCAACAGCTTCCTGAGCAATTGAAGGGTCTACAAAGCCGCCAGAGTGCATTATCAAATCATTAAATTTCCTGCTTAGGGCGTAACTTGCCGAAATCTTAAATTCATCAGGTACAGCAAGACTTAAGTTCTGCATATGATATATTGAACCTTTACTGTCTTCATACATCTCTTCGTATGTTTTCGCAAATTTTGCCATTTTACCTTTTAGCAGAATTTGAAGAATTTTTCTTCTCTCTTCAATAAAGATGTCTTTTAATGTAAAGTATTCTTTGCCGAAATATTCATCAAGTGCTCTGATAATTTCAGTAAGCGGATTTTGCATGAATATTTTTGCCAGTTCATTTTTAATTTTGTTATACTCATTTTCATCAGAAAATTCTTTTAATGCACAATGATAATCTCCGCCGGCATATTGCATCAGGGCAAAGATCAGATTAGATTTTTGCTGGGTGATTTTTGATTGTATTTCAATATGCCCGATTACAAAGTTTGAATTGCCTTTTGGTACTTTCTGGTAATCGTGGCGGGTTACTGTATAGCAGTATACATTTTCTTCATCCTCAAAATCCTGATATAGTGAAGAAATTGCCCATAAGCTGGCTATTTGTTTTAAGGTAACAATTGAGGGTTTAACAAATCTTTCAAAAATGTCTTTACCTGTCCCCATTTCAGGGATATTGCTTTTTGCTTCAGAAAGAATTTCCAGAAAATGTTTTTCAAAATCTTTTTTAGTAAATCCTGCTGCCAGCTGCATTGCCCTTGCTGCATATTTCATAAGCTGAACAGGTTCAATTGATGAAATTTCCGAGAAAAACCAGCCGCAGCTTGTATACATAAGCATTGCCTGACGCTGGATTTCTAAAAGTTCCATTGCCTTAACTTTTGCTTCATCGCTTATGTTTGGCAGGAAGTTTTCCTGCTGGAATTTTTCAACACTTAATGAACCTCTGTCAAGGATTACTGAGATATAGTTGTTTCTTACTTCCCAAGGCCCGTTTTTGTAATATTTAGGAGCTTCTGCCTCAAATATTTTTGCAAATTCATCTCTAAGGTAATCTAAAGCTTCTCTTAATGGTTTTCTCCATTTTTGATTCCAGCCCGGATGTCCGCCTGTTGAGCAGCCGCAATCCTCTTTCCATCTGCCCACCCCGTGGAAGCAGCTCCAGCTTGACGCCTGTTTTATGTCTGCTTCATAATCACTTCTGTAATTCTCAAGGTATTCTGCATAATTTGTTATTTTAAACCCTTCATCTTTAGCTTTTATCTGAAGGACATATGCAAGAGCCATATCGCCAAATTTAGTGTGGTGACCGTAGCTTTCTCCGTCTGTTGCGATATTAACAAGCTGAGGATAATCTCTTAGATCTGATACGCCTTCTTTTAATCTTTTACTAAACTTGTTTCCGTCTTTTAGTAACTCATCAAAAGCTACAGAACGTGAAATCGCACCGTCATAGAAGAACAAATCTATAAATTTACCCGGAGCCGATTTGATATAATATCTGTAAGAACGTGCAGGGTCAATATTCCCCCAGCTTACATCCTGCCAGTCTTTGGCTCCTTCTTTTCTTATTTTAAGCGCCTGATAGGGTGAGAGAATTGTAAATTTTATTCCGTTTTCTTCCAAAACTCTCAGAGTATCGTCATCAACAGCAGTTTCAGCAAGCCACATACCTTCCGGTTTTCGTCCGAAACGGTATTCAAAATCTTTTATACCCCATTTAACCTGGGTTTGCTTGTCATGCTCATTAGCAAGAGGCATAATCATATGGTTGTATACCTGCGCAATAGCATTTCCATGTCCGTTATGCTCTATAGTGCTTTCAATATCAGCCTTGATAATTCTTTCATAAGTATGCGGAGCAAACTTTTCCATCCAGGAAAGAAGTGTCGGACCAAAGTTGAAACTCATGTGTTCATAGTTATTTACAACATCAAGAATGCGGTTTCTGCTGTCTACAATTTTAGATACGGAATTAGGATTGTAACATTCTTTATTAATTCGTTCGTTCCAGTCATGAAACGGCAGGGCGCTATCTTGCAGTTCTATAGCCTCAAGCCAAGGATTTTCGCGCGGCGGCTGGTAGAAGTGTCCATGAATCGTTAGAAATACATCTTTTTTATCTTTATTTTCAGTTTCCATAATCTTAACTCCGTATATTTAAAATTTTTACTTAGCCTCACTATTTGCTTTTGTACTTATGACAGTGAAATTTTCAGCGTCCATCCATACATCACCTAAGGCGTTGGAGAATACTTTTCCGGATACTTCGATTTCATCACCGGAATTCAGGTCAATATGTTTTTCCGCTTCTGTTCTTGTTAGAAATATTTTCAACTCGGAAAGCGGTACGTTATGAGTTGTTATGTTACCTCTCTGAATGAGGAATGAAATATATTTTTCAGAACTTCTGAATGCTGGTTTATAATCAAGACCAAGTGTTGAAAATTTGTCAAATTTAGCTTTGAATTTTACATTTTTATTTAAGTAAATCTCAGGGTTTTCTACCATTGCAACGGGATTTACAGTTTCATATTCTTTTGCGGGACAGTTAGAAATAGCTTTGGTAGCTTCAGGTATTACCGGGCTCTTAAGTGTTGCCGGTGTTTGCTGGGCATGTGTCAATGAATTAATTCCCAGACCTAAAATTATTAAAAACGCAGCTGATAATGTTTTAACTTTATTCATCCTCAAAGACCTCTTCTTATTTACTTACAATAACATATTAGCACACATATATTTTTTTGTAACTACCCTGTAATACTATTAGTTAAAAATGTCCTGATTGTGTTTTTTTTCTTTTTGTGCTAGCATAGGAAGTAGAAGGTTAATGTAGATAAGCACTTTGTGTGAGTGTTTAAGAGAAGGAGAAAAATATGGCTACAAAAGAATTTTTTACAAATTCTGAAGAATTGAAAAAGCTTTATTCAGCTGCCCGCGCAACTATTACAGCCCCATTCTTCGGTAACAATGTAGAAGAAGTTAAGTCTGTTTCAGAAGCATACAAGCTTGCTAAAAACAGCCCGGGTACTATTGAATTAACAGGCATGCCTGTTTACAAACCTGAAAAAGTAGGTTTACCTCAAGGCGCTAACCAGTTATTATTCAATGATGGTACTGTAGTTGGACGCTGCGCTGCTGCAAGAAAAATCGTAGGTGAACCTAACTGCGATTTGAAATATCTGCTTCCTATTATACGTGAAGCTATTTACAACACACGCGACAGATTAATGTACAAAACAGAAGTTGTTGTTGGCTTGGAAGAAGATTTTATGGTAAAAGCTCATTTGATGATTCCGGAAGGCTTTGAAAACATCATGTATTCATGGATGTTAAACTTCCAATATATCAATGAACAATATGCTCAAATGTATGCTGATTCAAGAGAACTTCCTGAAGGCGACATTTTTGTATTCTCAGATCCTGACTGGTCACATCCTGACTTCCCATATGGTTTGACATTCTTTGATCCGGAACACAATTGTGCAGCTATTCTTGGTATGAGATATTTTGGCGAACACAAAAAAGGTACTTTAACTCTTGCCTGGGGCTGTGCTGCCCGTAACGGTTACGCTTCTTGCCATGGCGGCATGAAACGTTATAACCTTGATAACGGCAACTCCTTCCAAGTTGCGGTATTTGGTTTGTCAGGCTCAGGTAAATCTACAATTACACACGCAAAACATAATAATAAATACAATATTACAGTTCTTCACGATGACGCATTTATTATTAATGTTCATGATAAATATACTATCGCTCTTGAACCTGCTTACTTTGATAAAACAGCAGATTATCCTATCGGATGCGATGATAATAAATACATCCTTACACAGCAGAATGCCGGTGCTATACAATTAGCTGACGGTAAAGTTGTTTCTATTACCGAAGATATTAGAAATGGTAATGGTCGTGCTGTTAAATCAAAACTCTGGTCACCAAACAGAGTTGACAGAATTGATCAGCCTATCAATGCTATTTTCTGGTTAATGAAAGATCCGACAATTCCGCCTGTATTAAAATTATCAGGTGCTTCATTGGGTTCTGCTATGGGTGCTACACTTGCAACTAAACGTTCTTCTGCAGAAAGACTTGCTGCCGGTGTTGACCCTAACGCACTGGTTGTAGAACCGTATGCTAACCCGTTCAGAGTATATCCGCTTTCAATGGATTACGAAAGATTCAAACAGTTAATCGTTGATGGTGTTGATTGTTATATCTTGAACACAGGTGAATTTATGGGTACTAAAGTTAAACCTGCTCATACACTTGGTATTATTGAAGCTATCGTTGAAGGTACTGCAAACTTCCATAAATGGGAAAACTTCTCAGATATTCAAATTATGGATATTGAAGGGTTTGATGCTTCCTTCTCTAACAAAGAATATGCACAGCAGTTTGTTGCTCGTATGAACGACAGAATTGAATTTGTTAAATCAAGAGAAACTGAAAAAGCCGGCTTGGATAAACTTCCTGCTGATGCTCTTGAAGCTCTCGAAGCTGTTGTTAAACAAGCTTCTGCTGTAGCAAGCGTTTAGTTCTTAAACCAATAACTAAAAATACGGACTCATTTCGAGTCCGTATTTTTTATCTATTTAATATTTAATTCATCTAAAATTTCTTTTGGGAGATCCATTTCCCTAATTTCTTCTTCTGTCACAACTCTGCGAGTAGGCGGCTCCGGTTTAATATGGTAATCCTTAGGTTTCAGACCAAAGAAACTTTTAACTTTATTTATTTTTTGATGTCTTATTTCTTTTTTTAGAATAACTATTGCTTCATCGTATAACTGTGCAAGCATTTCAGATTTTGTAATGTTTCCTGATATTGAGGCTTGTTCGCCCGAGTTCTGGTATTTTTTGATTTTGCTGTTAATATAGTTTCTTTCAGCTGTTCCTCCGGCTTTGTATGCTCTTGATTCATCTTTTAAAATAACTTTCATAGCTTTTAATATTTTAAGATTTCGTTTATCACAGTCCGGCAGCAGAATTTTTTCTCGTATAAGGTTTGTAATCATTTCATGTAATTCTTCTTTTGATTTTAGTCCAGTTTGCTTAAGCAGCCCATCTATACCTGCTTCATAAGAAGTAAATCCATGTGTAGCACTCAAACCGACTTTAGATTTCAGAATAAGATTTCCCTGCATAGCCATATTTTTTTTGTTTAGTAATTCTCCATATTTTTTAGTATAATTTTCAAGACATTTTTTTCCTCTGACTTTCGTATATAGGTTCTCCATTCGTGCTCTAAAACCTAATCTCTGATTCAGAACATGTTCGAGTTCATGTGTTGTTAGATTTACTATTTCCACTGGTTTCATTGAATTTGTGCGTAAACTAAGCATACTGTGGTTAGTTTTGGGACCAGGAATGACTGCAGATTTTGAGCCGTAAAAGAACCGCTCTGATAGTTCATCCTGAATATCAAGTTCTTTTTTCATAAAAGCTTTAAAGCTCTCTAAATCATCAGTAATTTGGACTTTGCCTGCTTTTTTGGCGCCTATGTTTTTTGCTAGTATTTCCTGAACTTTTTGTGGATTCATACTATTTCCGTTAAGCAAGTTTTCAGAAACCTCATTGCCGATTTTCCCGCAGGTTTTCATAATCTGTTTTTTTGACATAATCCCGGTAGCCTTATAGATTATCCTTGATAGATTAATCATATTCACCCCTTTTTATTTTGATAAATATCCCCTATAATTTTATAAAAACATTTGCAGCTAAATAATTGCTTCTGCTAAAATAGTTTTTTTGGTGGAAACAAAAAAGTTATGTTTTATGTTATAATTCTTTAATATTAATAAGGAGAGTTTTGAGTATGAGAAGAATATCTGCATTTACAATCGGTGAACTCGGAATAGGGCTTATAATTATTACATTTATTATCCTGGCTTCCGCTCCGATTATTTCGCATAACAATCAGCAAAAACAGCAAACTCAGGCTGAATATATTGCATCCCTAAATAACGGTGCAGAAAAGTCTACTGTTACGAAATTAAAACAGCAGACACTTGAAAATGAACAGAAAATTAATGCCTTGAATACCCGTTTGACCGGTGTTGAAGAATATGTTAGACAATATATAGGGAAAACTGTTACAGGAACTTCCAATAATAATGTTATAAGCAACAGCAATCCCAGAGTAAATGACGGCAGCTATGTATGTAATATTACGGGCTACGCTGATGAAGAGGGCAATTCTATAACTCCAAACCCGCAGCAGATGGCTGATATTAATAAAGAAATTGCTAATGGTACAAGAAAAATAATTCTCACATGCGGTACTGTAAAGCGCTAAAATATTCTTTATAAAAAAAGAACCTGGATAACTGGTCCAGGTTCTTTTTTAGTTGTTTAATTTAATTAAAAACTATTCAACTTCGATAGCGCCAACAGGGCAAGCTTCAGCAGCTTCCTTAACGCAATCCATATTATCAGCAACAGCAGCTTCATCTACTACTGCAATATCTTCTACTTTAAATACAGCATCGCAGATTGATTCACAAGCGCCGCATGCGATACAAGAATCGTTAACTTTTACTGTCATTTTACTTTCTCCTTTTATTTGTTTATCAACATTTTGTGAAAATCTTCACACAAGAGATTATAAAACAAAAATTTTAAAATATCCAGTCTTTTATAATTTTTGCAATATAATCAAATCCGGTAATCTCACCAAGGTCTTTGCCTTCTTTATTTTTGTTATAAACAAGAACAGGCACCATTTCTCTCGTGTGATCGGTTCCCGGAACTGTAGGGTCACATCCATGATCTGCTGTAATAATTAGCAGGTCATTTTCATCAAGAGCCGGAATAATATCACTCAGATAACAATCAATTTCTTCAATTGCCTTGCCATAGCCTTTAGCATCATTTCTATGTCCGAATAACATATCAGTATCGACAAGATTTGTGAAAATCAATTCAAAATCCGCACAGCAATTAATATTTGGATATGCAATTTTCCCTAAATCCAGTTCCTGTTTAATAGCCTTTAGTGTTAGTTCCAGCCCTTCTTTGTTAGAACCTGTGTGGATAGCATGAGTTATGCCGGACTTTGAAAATATGTCTTCAATTTTACCTATGCCTATAACTTTTCCGCCTTTATCTTTTATTTCATTTAGCAGTGTATACTTAGGAACCATTGAATAATCTCTTCTGTCTTTTGAAGTTCTTGTTGGTTTCCCGTCAATAATCTTATAAGGTCTTGCAATTACTCTTGAGACATTATAGTTACCTTCGTCAAGAATTTTCCTTGCTTTTTCACACCATTCATAAAGCGTTTCAAGAGGTATTAAATCTGTATCGAGTGCAATTTGAAATACACTATCTGCTGAGGTATAAATAATAGGGAATTTTGTTTTATGATGTTCTTCATTCAATTCTTCTATAATGGCTGTTCCGCTTGCCGGACAGTTTGCTAAAATCCCGCCGCAGCCTGTTTCTTCAATAAATTTTTTAATAAGTTCTTCAGGAAACCCTTCAGGGAATGTAGCAAAAGGTTTTTCTGAAATAAGTCCGGCAATTTCCCAGTGTCCTGTTGTAGTGTCTTTCCCTTTTGATTTTTCATACATTGTCCCGTATTGAGCTATAGGATGAGCTGTTTTTTTAATTCCTTCAAAATCCTGAATGTTGCCAAGCCCCATTCTTGATAGATTAGGAACATTTATACCGTTATTAAATTTACAAACATTTTTTAATGTATTACATTCAGGTATATCGTTAAAATCTTTGCAATCCGGCATTGCTCCAATACCCATAGAATCTATAACAATAACAATAGCTCTTTTCATCTTTCCCCCTGTTTTCTATTTTATTTATATTTTAACATAAAACAGAGTTATTATTCACTTTTTCTTTTTGTTGTAATGCAAAAAGAAAAACATGCTTATCAAAAGCAATGCTAATAGCATTGCAAGACCAAATAGAAATTCTGAAAAGCGTTGCTTTTCAGTTATTTGCTCGCTATTGTGCTTTGCACACGCTCGCGTTTTTAATTACCGGACTAATAGTCAGGTTGCCGAACTGCACATTTTGTGCAATAGTGATGCTTAAACGGTTAAATGCTTTAGCATTTAACTACTTTCATTTGGTTTTGTCTCGTTTAGTGATGCTTTTTTTGCGTTTTTCTCTTTCTTTGGTTCATTTCTTTCTCTTTTATTGCGGGTAAAAGAGAAAGAAACGAACATAGAGATAACATATATTATGTAAAAAAAAAACGGACCTCTTATTAAGATGTCCGGTATTTCATTTCTGAAACAAAAAGGATTTACATTAACTTAAGTCTAATATTCAATGCCCTGTCTTGCCATAACCCCCATATCAAAGTAATGTTTGATAGGCTTCATTTCTGTAACAAGATGAGCCATTGCTTTTAATTCAGGATGTGCATAGCGTCCTGTTAATACTATTTCAAGGTTTTCAGGTTTGTTTAATAAAGCTTCCTTAACTTCACTTACCTTAATCATATTCATTGCTGTACAAATGTTAATTTCATCCAGGATGATTAACTGGTATTCTCCTGAGTTAATAGCTTTTTTGGCAAATTCCCAGCCTCTTTTTGCTTCTTTAAAATCATCCATACAAACATTGTGTGAATAACATACTCTGTCCATACCAAACTGAACAACGTCTAAGTTAGGAAGAAATTTTGATGAAGTTACGATTTCTCCGTATGAAGTAGCGCTGTCGCCCTTTGTAAACTGGATGATAAGAACCTTCCACCCATGTCCTAGAGCTCGAAGTGCCAAGCCTAATGATGCTGTTGTTTTACCTTTTCCGTCACCTGTATAGATTTGAATATAACCATGCTCTAACACTCTAACTACCTCCAATAAATAATAGATTATTTTCTCTATCAACATTTTAAACGATATTTGAAATATCTTAATCGTTCTTTAGGTTGATATAAATTGAGGAAAGGTTTTAACTAACCCCGCCTCCCAAGATGTAAATCCATCATAGAACAAATTTTCTTAAAATAAACTTCTTTTATGATTTCCATGCCAATCTTTTTACAATAAGTTTTGTTAAAAATCTGAATAAAGCGTAGATATAACACTTTCCAGATATTATAGCTATAGTAAAAAAGTTTACTTAATTTTTGTTAAGAAAATCAAAAATTTGCTTGCAAAAACTCAAGGAAATCATGCTGTAACGCTTTCGGCGAATTAGGCATGGTTAAGGTTTGTAAAGCAGAAAAATGCCTGCTTATGTTTTTTTTATAAAAATATGGGCATAATAATATTAAGGTGAGAAATTACTGCTAATTGACGTGCCTGTAAAAATATTTATTAAGGGATTGTAAAGTTATATTACGAAATGGAGATTTAATGCAATTATCAAACCTGAAAAGTTTTTATATATGTAAGAAGAAATTTAAGAGAGAGTACATGGCATGAATGTAGCATTAGACAAAGCTAAAGTTTCAGTAAAGCCGGGCTTCGGAAAGATACCCGACAGACCTAGTTTTGCTAAAGCAGGTTCCGTAAAGGCAATGTTCGGAACCAACGAAACTGCTGCTGCTCCGAAAACTTCAAGTTTGAAGAGCACTGTGTCAAGTAATATTGCTACGAGCTCACGTTCCTCAGTATTCTCATCCAGAGCCCGAAGCAGTTCGTCAACGTTTGTTCCTGCAACGAGATTCATGAATGCCAGTGACTTTAAGCGAGATCGAACTACTACAGCGGCATGGGGCTCAATTCAGGGCGACCATTATATAGAAGGACAAACCGGTGTAACCAAACGAAGTTACAGACGAATGGTTCAGGCTAATCAGGTTTCGGTAGCTCCTCAATATCAGGGACGGTATACTGATTTTGGCAATATGTACAACCAGAGAATGTCATTCTCTGATGTTTGTACGATGCTTACATCAGGTATTAATACATTGTTTAGCGGCATAAAAGCTATCCAGGGCAGTGGAGGAACTGAACGCGGTGGCGGAGCAACTTCTGCTTCAACTTCAGCTGCAAGTATTCAGACTGCACAAACACTTGCCGGTAATGTCGGAAATATTGCAACTGCTACCACAACAAGTGAACTTCAGGCAGCATTAAGCGAAGCCAAAACACAGCAGTCAGATCTTCAAACTTTGTTGAATTCTGATGATTATAAGAATGTTGAAACAAATCTGCAAACAGCTAAAAATGACAAAACTAAAATTGATGCTCAGGTTACAGAACAGCAGGGTATTGTTTCTAATCAAAACAAAACAATTGATTTGTTGAGTAATACAAGAATTCCTGCACAGGAAACTGTTGTTGGTAATGCAGAACAAGCTCTTGCAAGAGCTCAGAGTATGGCAACTGCCGAAAATCCAAATGATGCAGCGATAAGAGCAGCCGAACAGCAGTTAGAACAGGCTAAAACTACGCTGCAGCAGTTGAAAGATCAATTGAAAACTGCCGAGCAGACAAGAGATGCTGCACAGCAAAAACTTGACGGTGAAGACGGATTGCTTGCAAAGCAGAAACAGGCTGATAATGACATAACAGCTCTGACTTCATTACAAAGTGACAAGCAGGCTAAAACAACTCAATTGAGTACACTTGAACAGACTATTAACAATGCCGAACAACGTCAGGAAAAAATGCTTCAAAAAGAAGAAAAGAAATTAGACGGCATGTTTGATGATTTGAAAAAACTGGATGAAAAAATAAGAAATGAAAAAGATGATACTAAACGTACGGAATTAAAACAGGAATATTCTGAGCTTGCTAAAACCTTTAATTCGATGGCAGGAGCATCTACAAGTGAAAAATATCAAGGCGCTTCTGTAAGCTCAGATACAACCTTTACAGAATCACGTGAGGCTTCAAATCAGAGAAGTCTGGAGCAAATGCGTTCTCATGCAGATGAATTTATGAAAAAGAAAAATGAAGAAGCAATGGCAAATCTGTTAAAATAATAAGTTTCAAAAACTTTACAATGCACTTTACTTTTAATAGCCATTAATTTATAATATTAACGAAAGACAGTATTGTCGCAAAAAAGAACGGGAACCCCCGTTCTTTTTTACTCCTAAGGTAAGCGGAATTGTAAAGGAAGGTAGTATTGTGAAGCAGGATATTAACAGACATGAAATTTTAGAAAAAATTACTCCGTTAATAGAAAATACTGCCATGAGATTCGGGTATATTCCTATTGAAATAGAATTTATAAAAGAAAATCACAGATGGTTTTTAAGAATATATCTATATTCAAAAGAGAAAGAAGTTACGCTTGATGATTGCGAAAAAGTAACAAGAAGTGTGAGTGACTTTTTAGATGAACTTATTCCTGTAAAGTATTATCTGGAAGTTTCTTCTCCTGGTCTGGAAAGGAAATTTAAATCAGACAAAGAGTTTGTTATTTTTAAAGGCCGCAGAATCAGCATTAAGCTTAAAACTCCGCTTGAGGGGGAAAATGAAAAGATTTTTAAAGGCGAAATTCTGGATTTTGATGAGAATGAAGGTTTAAGATTTTTCAGATTTGATGACGGGCAGGAGCTTTTGATACCCCGCTCAAATATTCAGTCTGCCAAGCTTTATATTGATTGATAATTAATCGGAAAGGATAAAATTATGATTAAAATCGGTACAACGCTTTTTGAAGCGTGTGAGGAATTAGAAAGAGAACGCGGAATATCAAAAGATATTTTGATTTCTTCATTGTGCGATGCTATGGTTGCTGCTTATAAAAAGCACATGAGAGTTAAAGAAGCTGCCAATATTGAAGCAATTCTTGATGAACAGGCAGGTGAAATCGGAGTATTTAGTACAAAAACAGTTGTTGAATCTGTCGAAGAAGGTGAAGAAGATACTCAAATTTCAATTGGCGTAGCAAAAGAAATTGATGAAGATGTCGAAGTCGGCGATGAAGTTAAAATTGAAGTTACTCCGGAACAGTTCGGACGTATCGCTGCACAGGCTGCAAAGCAGGTTATCACACAAAGAATAAGGGAAGCTGAAAGAAACCTTGTACTTAATGAGTTTTTGGAAAAGAAAGGAACTCTTACTACCGGTATAATCCAGCGCGTTGAAAATCGTAATGTTATTGTAAATATTGGTAAAACTGATGCTATTATGCCTCAGAAGGAACAAATTCCTGGCGAGTATTACAAACCTGGCAACAGAATCAGAGTTTTTGTTCTTAATGTAAAAGAAACAACCAGACTTCCTCAGGTAATTGTGTCTCATGCCCATGCAGAAATTGTTAGAGAACTGTTTGAACTTGAAGTTCCTGAAATTGAAGATGGCATTGTTGAGATTAAATCTATTTCCAGAGAAGCCGGATACAGAACAAAAATTGCAGTATGGTCAAATGACCCTGAAGTTGACAGTGTAGGTGCTTGTATCGGACCTCGCGGCAGCAGAATTCAGACAATTGTTTCAGAACTGAAAAATGAAAAGATTGATATTGTTAGATATTCTGAAGATCCTGTAGAATACATTGTTAACGCATTATCTCCGGCAAGAGTTGTTTCTGTTGATATACTTGCTGATGATGAATATTCACATGAAGCAATGGTTGTTGTTCCTGATGATCAATTGTCACTTGCTATAGGCAGAGAAGGGCAAAACGTAAGACTTGCTCATAAACTTACCGGCTGGAAAATAGACATCAAGAGCGTATCACAGATGGAAAAAGCCGAAGCTGCTAATTTCCAAAATTATGAAGAATCTCCAGAAGAAGTTGAAGAAGAAGAAACTAATGATGAACTTCAGCAGGAAATTGAAGAAGAAATGAACCAGCAGGTTCTGGATGAAGAGGATATTCAGCAGGAAGAAACTGTTGAAGATGCTGAAGAAACCGAAGAATAGTTTTTTTTGCTATCAGAGATAAAAGACCGCTATATAGCGGTCTTTTTTATATAATTTAATATTTTATATCCCGGCAAAATAAGTTTTGTTTGTTTTTTAACTCTAAACAGGAGGGTAAAATGCAAAATAATATTAATTTCACATCAAGTTACAGATTTCCGATGACACAACCAGGTGTTACAAGGTTCAAACGAGAGAATTTAAAACCGGAGTTAATGAAACACCTCGATAAAATTACGGCTTTTCAAATTCCAAATACAGGGAAAGGTAATGGCAGGATTTCAGTAAAAGAAGCATACGACGGCTTTATAGAAGGAATGTTAAAACGTTTTGGTTTTAAACGTTACCAAAAACTCCCGCTGCATGGTTCATCTATAGATGATGTTGATGCTGCTGTAAGAAATTTAAGCAAAACAAATGATTACCAGCAAAAGGGCATGCAGAAAAAAGCTATAAAACATAAAAGAAAATAAGAATGCTCTAACTTATACGCTTGTAAATTTTTGAATTGGCTTAATGATGAGGTTTGCAAGTCATGATTTTCGGCAATTAAGTTGACAAAAAAGTTTGAGCACATATTATGATAATATGGCTTAAATACCAAATTAGTATTGTAGTATAACTAGAAAAAAAGGAGATTAATCTCATGGCACGTGAAAAGTATGAACGTACGAAACCGCACGTTAACGTAGGTACAATCGGCCACGTTGACCACGGTAAAACAACATTAACAGCTGCTATTACTGCTGTATTGGCTGCTGCAGGTCAAGCTGCATTGAAAAAATTCGATGAAATCGACGCAGCTCCTGAAGAAAGAGCAAGAGGTATAACCATCTCTACAGCTCACGTAGAATATGAAACTGAAAACAGACACTATGCACACGTTGACTGCCCAGGCCACGCTGACTATGTTAAAAACATGATTACAGGTGCAGCTCAGATGGATGGCGCAATCCTTGTTGTTGCTGCTACTGACGGTGCAATGCCTCAAACTCGTGAACACATCCTTCTTGCCAGACAGGTTGGTGTTCCTAACTTGGTTGTATTCTTAAATAAATGCGATATGGTTGATGACCCTGAATTGTTAGAACTCGTTGAAATGGAAGTTAGAGAACTTCTTTCTTCTTACGAATTCGATGGTGACAACATTCCATTCATCCATGGTTCAGCTTTGAAAGCTTTAGAAGCTGCTCAAGCTAACTCTGCTATTAAACGCGGCGAAGATAAATGGGTTGATAAAATTTGGGAATTGATGGATGCTATCGATTCTTACTTCCCAACTCCTGAACGTGATTTAGACAAACCATTCTTGATGCCGGTTGAAGACGTATTCTCTATCACAGGTCGTGGTACAGTTGCAACTGGTAGAGTTGAACGTGGTATTGTTAAAGTTGGTGATGAAGTTGAATTAGTTGGTCTTGGCGAAACTAAGAAAACAACTGTTACCGGTGTTGAAATGTTCAGAAAATCACTTGACCAAGGTCAAGCTGGTGACAACATTGGTGCATTGCTTCGTGGTATCGATAAAACTGATATTCAACGCGGTCAAGTACTTGCTAAACCAGGTACAATTCACCCGCACACTAAATTCACTGCTAACGTTTACGTATTGACTAAAGAAGAAGGCGGTCGTCATACTCCATTCTTCCCTGGTTACAGACCTCAGTTCTACATCAGAACAACTGACGTAACCGGTTCAATTAAATTTGATGGTCAAATGGTAATGCCTGGTGATAACGTAGTTATGGAAGTTGAACTTATTGCTCCTGTAGCTATCGAAGAAGGTATGAGATTTGCAATTCGTGAAGGCGGTCACACAGTTGGTGCCGGTGTTGTAGACAAAATTATTGAATAATTTTATTACAACAGTTTAAATTTGAAAGACGAGTCCATTCTTGGGCTCGTTTTTCTTAATTATTGAAATATTTAGAAAAATAGATTATAATAAAAAAGCAGAGGAAAAAATTTAACAGCAGTTATATTCCTTTTCGAGATGATAGCGTGAGTAGCGCGGGAGCGTGTTTGAGAAAAGGAATATAACTGCTGTAAGAAGAAAAACTAAAAAAGGAGACAGAATTATGGAAAACGCAGTAATGACAAGAGTTTCCGGGGGGGGGGCAGAGTAGTTTAAGCTCCTTAAAAGGCATTGGTGCAGTCAACGAGCTTTTGAGCGCCGCCGAAAGACCATCTATTAAACCAGGCTTTACCCTTGCCGAGGTATTAATAACGCTTGGTATAATAGGTGTTGTTGCAGCTATGACTATACCTTCAATTGTTCAAAAACAAAACCAAAAAGAAGCAACATCCAGATTAAAGAAGTTTTACAGTACCATGTCACAGGCTATAATGTTATCAGAAGTTGACAATGGTCCCGTCCAATATTGGGATAAAGCTGACATTATAAAAAATGAAGATGGCTCATTCAATTCAGTTGAAAATGATAAATTGGTTGAAGTATTTTTTGATAAATATCTTGCCAAATATCTAAAGATTTCATCAAGGGGCTATCTACGAGAAGATGTCAGATTTCGTTTATATACAAGATTTCCTGACGGATCTATGGCATGGTATGGAAATGGAGGCTGTATTGATATAGTTTATGACTATAACGGAGGGAAAAAGCCAAATTTACTTGGATATGATAGATTTTCATTTTTGTTATGTAAAGATCAAAAACCGGCTTTTGCAGGATTTAATCTTGATGAAGCGAAAGAATCCCGCGATGATGCAATTGAAACTTGCAAAGTTGAGCCGCAGAAATGCACCGGGCTTCTTCAATATGACAATTGGGAATTTAAGCCGGATTATCCATGGCCTACAATAAAAAAGTCTACTTATTAAAGTAGACTTTTTTATTGCTATTTTCCCCTAAAAATTTTTATAATATCATTAATTAGTAGCTGAAACTTTCAGACTATCAAATTTTGTTGATTCTGAATGTACACGTTTTAAATATTTGGTTAAAGATTTAGCAACCATTTGAGATCTTTTCTGTGCTTCTTTATCCAAAATTTCAAAATATTCATCAATTGATGACATTATGTAACCAGTGTTTTCCTTTTCCATATTTCCCCATACCTTTCCTTAATATTATAGCTAAAAGTTTTGTTTTAGCCAAGTAGTGTTTCTAAAATTTCGGCATTTTTAATTGCTTTTTTAGAATTTCTAACCTGATTTCTGTACATATAAGTTCTAAGTGCTTCTCTGATAAGCTCAGAACGTGTGCGGTTTTCTGAATTAGCAACACTGTCTATCTCATCTAAAAATCTTTCAGGCATTGAAATTAAAACTCTTGCCATAATAAACTCCTTTATTTTTCCCTGTATTTAGTCTTCCCATATATATAAAGGAAATTATTACGTAAAAATTGCTGAATATGTATATATTTTTTATAAAAAAGTTAACAAAACTTTATGCTTTGTTAATATCTTCTGACATAATAATTTTTATCCTGCTTTAATTCGGTGCGCGCTTGTTGAAGTTCAGCATCCTCAAAGCCCAATGAGAGAATTTTTGCAACTTTTTCACGAATTGTATATTCTTCAATGTTTTTGGCAGTCAAAAGAATACGTTTTAGTTCCTGAAAATCTATTTGATTATAAAAATTATATATTGTTTCAAGGTACCAATAGAGTTTAAAGACTTCTTTGTTCACTTTGTATTTGCCTTCTTGAAAGTTAAATTCTTTTATAATATTTAGTAAAGCATTTGTTTTGGTTGTAAGCTGTCTGCAAAAATAAGTAGCAAATGCTTTGTTATCTTTCAGATTTGAAACCGCAGATATTATATTTCTGCAAATATTTGCATTTATATCAATAATTGCATCGAGAAATACGTCATAACTTTGTATGTTTTCAAAGTATATAACAAAGTCAGGGTTACTCATAAATTCATATATTTTTAAAGATACTGCTTCTCTAATTTTACCGTCCTGTCCTGTAAGATTTGCAATCAATATATCTGCATCATTTTGGTTTTCCAATTTATCCAGTCTTAATGCCGCAAGCTGCCTTTCTGCAATATTTCCGCTTCTTAACAGTTCAATGAGCTCTTCATGGTTTAGAGGTTTATTTATAAGCTCTAAAGCCATATTGAAATTTTTGTCTAAAGTTTCATAGTAAGTATTATTCAAATCTCAAACCTCATCTCTTTATATGATTAATATAGCATAAAGTATAATGAAATTTGCACCTTGTGCCGTTTTAATGTATTATATCGGTATAAGACAATGCATGAGGAGATACATTATGCAAGAAGTAATAAAGTTTTTAAAAGAAATATTTTTGATGAAGCCGGAAGATAAAAGAATAGGTCTTTGCCAGTTCAAAGCTGTTGAACCGGTTGAAAAACCTGTTAAAAAAGTTATAAAACCTGCAAGTGAAATCAAGCTGTCTGATCTGATGAGAAGAAGCTATTAATCTTCAATACTTGAAATATTACGCTAAATTGTTTATAATAAATAAGGACCAAATATCTTATAGCAGATATATTTTTCGAAACTATAGCGGCACCTGAGGCACAACACAACCCGGGTAAACGAAAATCCTATCAGGTAAAACAAATAAGAAAAAATATTTATTTTCTCGGACACGCACCCGCACATGATACATATAGTCACATCATTACTGGAATAGTGTCGTGCCTCAGGCACAGCAATCGCCTCGAAAACAAATATATTTTCTTAAATAAAAAAATCAACAGTAAAGAAAAAGAAATAATTACAGCTAATAAAAAAGAAAAGAAAGAATAAAAACGGAGGTTGAATTATGGAAAACGCAGTAATAGCAAGGTTTTTCGGGGGGGGGGCAGAGTAATTTAAGCTCCTTAAAAGGTATTGGCGCAGGCAAAGAGCCATTTCGCGCCGCCGTAAAACCATTCATTAAATCGGGCTTTACCCTTGCAGAGGTACTAATAACGCTGGGTATAATAGGTGTTGTTGCAGCTATGACTTTGCCATCGCTTGTCAATAATTACAAAAAGCAGCAAGTTATAACTTCTTTGCAGAAAACTTATTCAGTTTTAAATCAAGCATTTAGAATGTCACAGGCAGAAAATGAATCTTATGAGTACTGGGAAGAAGCCTATAAAATGGGACCGGGAGAGTATTTTGACAAATACTGGAAACCTTATTTTAAGATAAGCAGATCCTGTAATAGTTATAAAGAATGCGGCTATCCGGCATATACGCCTTGGTTACTGGCAAATGGGCAAGCTTCGACTCTTGCTGTTGTAGTGCCTTCACTCAGGACAACTTTTTTTACTCCAGACGGAGTACTTATTGCAATTTCAGCCTTTACAGGTTCAACAGATTTGGATGATGGCGGGGCTATAGATAATTCAATCTATGTTGATGTTAATGGCTCAAAAAGACCTAATCAGTACGGCAAAGATATGTTTGTTTTTGTTCGTACCAAAAAGGGGATAATGCCATATGGCTACAATAAAGATGAAGACACTATAGATAAAAATTGTTCTTCAAAAAGCACCGGTTTATATTGTGCTGCAAAACTGGCAAAGGACGGCTGGCAAATGAAAGACGATTATCCATGGTAAAATTTAATATTCAATTCCTTTTCTAGCAGCAATCCCGGTATCCCAGTAATGTTTTACCGGTTTAATTTCAGATACGAGGTGGGCTATATCTATAATTTCCTGCCTCGCGTTTCTGCCGGTTAAAACAATTTCCATTTCTTCAGGCTTGTTCTTCAAAACGTCAAGCATTTCCTGCAAATCTATTAGTCCCAGGTCAATTGCTATATTTGCCTCATCGAGAATTATCAGATTGTATTCATCATTTTTTATGGCTTTTTTAGCAAGTTCCCAGCCCTTTTTTATGAGTTCAGTATCCTCATCGGTTTTGTTATTCTGATAAACTATTCTATCAGGTCCGGCTTGAATAATTGTTAAATTCCTTGCAATCTCTGGAGATAAATTTCTGAATGAATTTAATTCACCGTAATCATCTCCGCCTTTCATAAACATTATTATTAAAACTTTCCAGCATCTTCCAAGCGCCCTCATTGCAAGACCAAGCGAAGCCGTAGTTTTACCTTTACCATTTCCCGTATAGACCTGAATATAGCCATGTTTTGCCCAATCAGGATTTATTAAATTGTTACTGCAATAATCTGTCATTTTTCTTGAATTTATTATATATTAAAAACATGGAGAGTAAAACAGATTTAAGAACTAGATTTAAAACTGCACGAAAGCAGCTTGATATTTTAAAAATTAGCCGAAATATCGAAGAAAATATCAGGGCTCTCGATTTTTATCAGAAATCAAAGAGTATAATGCTTTTTTATCCGACTGAATATGAAGTTAATCTGTTAGGATTGCTTAATGATAAAGATAAAAATTTTTATTTTCCAAAGGTAAACAAAAGCGAACTGCTGGTATGTCCTTATTCAGAAGGAACTGAGTTTAAAAAGTCCGGACTTAATATAAACGAGCCCTGTTCGTTTCCGGTAAATCCTGATGTTTTGGATTTCATAATTGTACCGGCTCTGGCTGCTGACCGCAAAAATTACAGGCTTGGTTATGGCGGAGGGTTTTATGACAGATTTTTAAAACTTGTACCTAATGCTGTAAAAATTGTACCGGTTCATGAAATGTTTGTTATTGAAGAGCTTCCGGTCGAAGATTTTGATGTTCCTGTTGACTTGATTGTTACAGACGCGAAAAAGGCCCGCGTTTGAGCGAGCCTTAAATTGTTGGTTAGTTTAAGGATAGGATGTTGGATTAAACTTTGTTTTTAACTTTTAAGCAACGTATTCAGGTTTCCAGAATTGGGCTGCCTTATCTTCACCCTGTTTTACAGCATCATATTCTGCTTCTAACAGTTTCAGCCTTGTTTCAAGTTTTGCCTTTTCTTTTTGAAGTTCTTTTTCCTGTTGATTTAAAAGTTTTTCTTCTGCTTTTCCCGCTCGTTCCCTTGCCTGATTATACAAGCTCCGGAAGATCCAGTTCTGATACATTGCCTTCATATTCGGATCCTGCATCTGATTCATCTGCATTTGAACATGAGGCATCATCATAAGTCCTTGCATATTTTGCTGAGCACTCATCAAAGCTCCGTTGTGGGCATATGTCATAAACATTAACTGCCGGTTGAACATTGAACCCGGAGTGTTCATCATATCACTCATTGACACCGAACCATCCGCGATATTGCTGGCATATTGCTGCAAATCGTGAATCTTTTGGTTCATCGTCATGAGCTTATAGTTCAACTCACTTTTTTGACGAATGATCTCAAGTTTTCGATATGCGAAAATCAATAGAGACATTTTTTACCTACCTAAGATTTAAACTAACCTTTTTAACCTTTACCTACATGTATATAAAAACATGCAACTCCTTGGAATTGCATGTTTTTATATTTATTGTTAATTTTTGTTACAAAGAGTTTCTTTCAACCACTTTATCAATCAATCCATATTCCTTTGCTTCAAACGCTGAAAGGAAGTGATCTCTTTCGCAGTCTTCCTTAACTTTATCAAACGGCTGCCCTGAATTTTCTGCAATAATCTCTATTAACATATTTTTCATTCTTAAAATTTCTTTTGCTTCAATTTCAATATCGGTAGCCTGTCCTTTTGCACCGCCGAGAGGCTGGTGAATCATTATTCTGGAATTTGGCAGAGCCATTCTCTTTCCTTTTGCGCCTGAGCATAGCAAAAATGCACCCATTGATGCTGCATCTCCAAGACAAATAGTTGCTACATCAGATTTTATTAAGTTCATAGTGTCATAAATAGCCAGTCCTGCTGTAATTACACCGCCCGGGCTGTTTATATAAAGCATAATATCTTTTTCATTATTTTCGCTATCCAAAAGAAGAAGCTGGGCAACAACAGAATTAGCTACTTCATCATCAATTTCAGAGCCAAGAAAAATAATTCTTTCTCTTAAAAGTCTTGAAAATATATCAAATGAGCGCTCTCCTCTTGAAGAAGCTTCAATTACTGTAGGGACATAGCCCATAATTTTTAAATAAGTTTCCTGATCCATTTAACTTTTCTCCTAATTATAGAAATATTATATCATAAAATTAAAAAACATGTTAACAATTGTAACAAAATCAATACATGCTGAAATCAGGGATTTTTGGATGTTTTTATATAAGTAAGAGAGATAAAAAGAAGAGAGGCGAGCATTATGGCTATTTCTAACATTCAAGAAACTTTGTTAATGTATACCAAGCAGAAGTCTATGATTAACACAAAGTTGTCAGAAATTATGTTTAACATGATGAATGCGTCACGTCAGAGTGCAGAGCTGCAAGCTCAATACAATGACAAACAGCAGTATTACTATTACGAATATTATGATTCATCTGATACAACAGTTTATCAGATGGTAATGGAAGATTTAGAAAAAGACCACGAATATGAACTTGCAAACTTAAATTCCTGGGAATCTCAATTAGAGCTTGATAAGAACAACTATGAAACAAGGTTGAATGAAATCACATCATTTGAGAGTACCTGGACTAAATTACTTCAAAATAATGTTAAATCAGACTTTACATACGGAGGTGCACAACAGTAAGTTAAAATTGAATATTCGAGATTTGGGACAAAAGCGGCATATTTGCCGCTTTTGTTATATTATATTTATATGATTAATAATGGAGAAAAACTCGGCGCTTTTATTGTTCCTACCGGTATAGGGGCAGCTATAGGAGGATATGCAGGTGATGCAAGTATTTGGGCGCGCCGTTTTGCAGAACATTTTAAACTGATTGTTAATCCTAATGTTGTTAATGCCGGCTGTTTTTCTGGTATTACCGATAATATGTTTTATATTGAAGGATATTCTATTGATGAATTTTTTAGGGGAAAGCTGTATTTTAAACCATCTGTGCATAATAAAGTAGGGATAGTTTTTGATGCGGCAATTCCTGAAGATGTTTTAAATGTTCATATAAATACTATGAATGCAGTTAAAACTGTCTACGGGATTAATATTACAGGATATGAAATAACAGATAAGCCGGTCGGGGTTGAGTTTGTTCTTGACTCCTGCGGAATTTCAAACGGAAGCTTGCAATGCCAGGAAACACTGCTTTCAGCTTCAAAAAAACTTTTAGATAATGGGGCTGATGTAATTGCTGTTGTTTGTCTTTTTGATGATCCGGAAGAGATGAATACAGATTATGCTGAAGGAACCGGAACCGATCCGGTGGGCGGAGTTGAGGCAATTATTTCACATTATATTTCTAAAGAGTTGAAAGTTCCATGTGCGCATTCTCCGGCTTTTTATGATTATTCAATTTCCTCTGAGATTGTAAATCCAAAATCGTCTGCGGAATATATAACACCGACATTTCTGCCTTGTATACTTCTGGGGCTTTCACAGGCTCCGTTATTATCAGTTACAGGCGGTGTTTCTGTTGATAATCTTGATTTCCTCGTAATGCCGTATGACGCATTAGGTTCTGTTCCTGTATTTGAAGCTTTAAAGAGAAATATTCCTGTTTATGCTGTTAAGGAAAATTCTACGGCTTTAAATGTTACTAACAGGCTGCTGTTTAAATCTGATAAAATTATTGAAGCTGCAACATACCAGGAGTGTTTAGATTTACTAACTCAGGCTTAGATGAAATATTGTAGAAAATTGAGGAGGCTTTTTCAAAGTTTTCCGGAGATGCACTGACAAAGAATTTTTCAGTTCCCTTTTTATTTGAATTGTTAAGCTGACCGGATTTTTTAAGGTCTTCTTTTATATATTGTGCAAAGTAAACCGCAGGGTCAATAAATAAATCTTTATCTGCATACATCGACAATTGCGGAAGCAAATACGGGTAATGCGTACAGGCAAGAACTATTTTTTCCGGATTATGAACAAGCATCTCATTTAATTTGTTCTTAAGTTCTTTATGGCTATCCGCAACCAGCTCAAGTCTGTTTTCAACAATTTTAACCCAGCCCGGGCAGGCAATTTCTACCACTTTCATTTCAGGATTAAATTTATGTATTCCCTGTGAATATGCTCGGGAGTTAATTGTTGCATTTGTTGCCATTATTCCGATTTTTTTTACCGGAAGTGCTGATAGTATCTTTGTTACAGACTGAATTATTGGATAAATTTTAAAGTTATAGTTGTTTTTAAGTCTTTCATAAGTAATTGCAGATGTTGTATTACACGCCATAATTACAGCTTTTACTCCTTTTTTTTCAAAGAAGTTGAAAATTTTATCAGCAAATTCAACCAATTCAGTGTCAGTTTTTTCTCCATACGGCATATTTTTTGTGTCGCCAAAGTATAAACAGTCTTCATTTGGCAGGATATTTCTAAACTGCTTTAAGACTGTTAATCCTCCGACACCGGAGTCAAAAAATCCTATAGGGCTGTTATTTGAGCTGTTTGAAATAATTGTTAACACCCTCCACTATTGCTTTTGCTGTTGCCTGTTTACGTTTTTCACTTACAAGCTGGGCTCTTTCATTATCGTTTGAAATAAATCCGATTTCAACAAGTATTGCCGGTGATGTTGTGTGATTTATTACATAGAATTTAGATTTGAACAAGCCTCTGTTTTTGGAATCTATTGCACTTGCGAGTGATGAATGTACGGTTTGCGCAAGGTTTAAACTTTCCTGATGATAATAATGTGTTTCAATACCTGTAATTTCAGGTCGAACGCTTGAGTTTACGTGAATACTTACAAATATATCAGGATTGAATTTTTCAGCCATTGCTACTCTGTCCGCAAGTGAAACAAACGAATCTACAGGTCTGGTCATTAATACTGCATAACCCTGTTTTTTCAGCATGTCTTCTACTTTTTTTGAAACATCAAGAGTAATATCTTTTTCACTGGTGTCATCTCTTATTGCACCATGGTCTGTGCCGCCATGTCCGGCATCGATTACTACACGTCTTTTACCTGGCGGAATTATTACAGGAACGGTAACGGCTCCTTTTGCTGCCGCTGCTTTTGGTGCAGTTGTTTTCGGTGCTTTTGTTACGACTTTAATTGTCTTGCCGTCTGCACCTAAATATGTGCTTACTAACGTGTTAACCTCAAGCGGTATGGTTAACTTCATTCCAATATTAGGAAGAAGGGTTACCGATGCATTTGAAAATGCCGTATTGGCAAACGTATTTTTGAATGTATAATCATTATATTTTGAAATATTATAAAGATATAAAATTAATTTATCATTGGTTCTGTCCAGTCCATGAACAACAGGATGATTGAATGATAACGTCATTTCACTGGTTTTGTCATCTGTTTTTTTATGTGAGTATGCAATCATATCACCGGTGTTTGTATAAAGTGAACTTTTTTCAATTCTGTCTTTATTTGCAATCAACAGTGACTGGTTATCACTTGAATATATTGGAATATACTGTTCAACATTGTTTGTTTGAATAACTACTCTGGCTTTATTTACTACAAACTGTCCGACTTTAACACTATCTGTGTCATTAATTTTATATTCTTTATTTCTAATATCCATTGCCGCAAGTGTATTTGGCATATCAAATACAATTCTTGACGGATTTGTCAATATCATTGGTTTTTCAAGTGTTACAGAGCCGAAACCATTAAACAAAACGGCATTATGTTTTGGGGTAATTTTATCAATATAGTATTTGGTATTTAATCTTAGCTCTTTTCGCTCGCGGGTATTTAACATCTGTGATGCTTGTTCCATTGTAGAGTTAAATGCCTGCTGAATTTGTCCAGCAATGTCATTCTGCGGAGCAGGCTGCTGTATTGCAGGAGTTGTTACTGTTAAGTATTCATAAAAATCACTTGATGAAGAATGTTCATCTCTGTAAGTATTTTGAAAGTAATTATTATTCTGGCATATAGAATTTTTAAAATGTAAAACAATATTATTTTTTATTCTTAAAAATTTTATATTGGATGCAGAGTAATCATCATCCAAATACATTACAACCCTTACAATATTAGGGTTTGTATCAAACTGTGAAATTTTTATCTGTTTAATCCCCTGGGAATTGAATGTCCAATCCTGTTTAGGCATTGTAAGAATCGCCGAATTTATATCAAAATACACCCTTTTGGGATTATCCATCTCAACAAGTTTTATATTCGGCATAATCTGTGAAGCAGTACCATCCAACGCGGTCAGCACAACTATTGAATTTGATGTGTCAAAATTCGCGGATGTTATTTTAAATACGTCTTCAGCAAATGCTTTTGAACAAAGTGTAAATGTAATTAACAAAAATAGTAAAATAAAATTAAACAATCTTTTCATACTATTTATAATATAATTTAATTTTCAATTTTTCAAATTGTAACAATAAAGTTAATCAATAATCTTTAATTTCATTGCAATGTAAACCGCATGGGTTCTGTTTCTGGCATTTAATTTTCTCAAAATGGCGCTTACATGAGCTTTAACAGTGTGGGTGCTCACAAAAATGGTATCTGCAATTTCTTTATTCTCGTATCCTTTTGCAAGATATTGAAGAGTGATTATTTCTCTATCCGTTAAAGTTTGTGATGTTTCTGCTTTCTTAACTCTCATGATTGCCTCCTGATATTATTATTATCATACAGAAACTTTAAAGATAAAACAAATATATTAATAATATTGCCGTAAATAAACTTTTATTAAATTTTAGAAAAATTTATGTTAGAGTTAGCAAAAATAGAAATTCAGACGGTTTTTCTGGATATTATTTTAAATAGGTAAAAATGTAATGGAAATTAAAAGAAATAATTCAAGTCAGACTTTTGAAGCTTTATATGTAAATTCTCCTGAAGCTGCAAAGTTGTTAAAGAAAGCTGATCGTGCAGTAAAAGCAGCGAAAAATGCAGTTTATGTTGATATAAATATCCCGGAAGGTCATAGAATCCCTTTGTGGTCCGTTCTTTCTGAGCAGGTTCTGAAACGCCAGCAGAATAATCATAATAATATTATTATTGATATAATAGAGAAAGGTAAGCAGCTTCTGAGTGTAAAAACTTTAGATTCTAAAGGTTTCCTGCATAAGCAGTGGGTTGTTAACCCTATGCCTGTTTTGGGAAGATATGATGAAATTTTTCCTGCTGAAACAATAAAATTGGGTAGGAAGTCTGCCTCTCAGGCTATATACGGACGTTCGGCTTTTTTCGATGTTATTGACAGCGCCGAAGCCGATGTTGAATTTTTGCAAAATGAGGAAAAGTTGTATGCAAAAGATTTAAAGGTTAGCACAAGAGAATTCCCAAAGATACGACGGGAAAACAAAACAAGAGGAAAAATTACACATTTTCTACTTAAAAAGAAAGTAAATATTCCTCATGTGCAAAGACCGTTTATTAAGTTGAAGGATATGCTGTTTGATTTTGCCCGTCCGGCCAAATCCGAAAATCTAAAACAGCAGCCAAAGGTAAAAAGTAAACTTCCTCGCAATAAGAAAAAAGAGTTGAAAAAGAATGAATTATCTATGAACAACTAAAAAATGGAAAGGGGCTCATCGCCCCTTTCCATTCAAAATGAACTAAATTCAGTATTTTTAACTGATATTTATATAAAGTCTATTTTTTATATCTTTTTTCAGTATTTAATAATATTGTAACATTTATTTACTCTTAACATTTAAGACTATTTTAATAACAACTATACATCATGATATATTTAACTTATGAGAATAGATGAAATAACAAAAAACAAAGAAGCATTTATGGATCTTTTGTTAATCGGAGATGAGAATGAAGCCATGATTAACAAATATTTGGATAAATCGCACCTTTTTGTTTTGTATGATAAAGATAAATTAACTTCCATATGCGCAGTTAGCCGTATAAATGATACGACTATAGAAATAAAAAATCTTGCAACCTATCCTGAATACCAAAATAAAGGGTATGCTTCACTATTATTGGATTTTCTATGCAGAAAGTATAAAGAGAATTTTAAAACATTAATCCTTGGAACAGGAGAAAATGAAAAAACTCTTAATTTTTATAAGAAAAGAGGTTTTATTGAAACCCACAGAATAAAAGACTTTTTTATAGATAATTATTCTCATGCTATTTTTGAAAATGGAAAACAATTGATTGATATGATTTACTTGGAAAAATTTTTATAGAGTTATACACAGGACTGCCTGTAAGATATTAAGACCGGAATAAACAAAGACAATAATTTAAAAACTCTTTACTAAAGTTACACGAACTTTAACAATTGATTTGATTATTTGTTAGTAAAAAAAGGAACAATCTTTCCAAGTATAGACTTAAAATTGCTTTTTTGAATATCAGTATTAACTTTTTCTTCCATAATTATTTCTGGCTTATGCAGGCTGTTAAGTGTTTTGAATTTATTGAAATGTTCTCGAAATATCTTTTTTATTTCATCTTGCCCGCATCCGATTTTTCCTGTTGTAATCGAATTAGTATGAGAATTGTTTATTGCTTTTGCGGATGTCAGAATGAAAATATCGTTGCCATATTGAATATAATGGATTACATTGTTTCCACCCATATGATGTTTTAAAATATTTTTGAGTTCCGGAAAGTCCTTTATAAATCTTCGTGAAGCGTTGGAGTGCCAAAAAAGTTGAGCATTAAAAGAAATATTAGATTTAATTTTCTTTAAATTATACATTATTATAAAATATTGCATAAATAATTATTATTGTAAGGCAACATGAAGGAACAAAATGTTTGCCACCCCTAAGTATAAAATACCAGTTGGTTTGAGAATTTTTAATAAACAATTTGAGAACTTTGGGCAAAGTTTTATAACTATATGTGTTTATTATAAGAAAAGAATTTTTGCAAATTCCTCCTAATATTGAATATTCACTTTTTGAAAAAGGGTAATCTTTTGTTCTGATTGGGCATGAATTATGCCAGTTGGGACTAAAGCACACAGTTTAATATTTTTGCCATTTTAAATTTTATGCTATACTTCCATAAAAGGAGGCGGTATGCGTCAGGAATATAAATATATTGATACAAATTCAGATGAGTTATGTAAAACGAGAGCAAATGCAAGAGCTTTGCTGAAAAGATTTGCTTCCCTTGATTTTAATGACACAGAAAATAAACAGCTCATACTTAAACAATTATTCGGCTCAATAGGAAAAAATGTTCCAATAGATGAAAAATTTCATTGTGAATACGGAAAAAATATTTTTATAGGGGACGATGTTATAGTAGGTCCAAATTGCATTTTTGTTGATAATGAAAAAATTACTATCGGTAATTGTGTCATGATTGCACCCAATGTTCAGATATATACAGCATACCACCCTGTGCTTCCGGAAGAAAGATATATTTTAGAAAGAGATGCCGATAATCCTATTTATTATAATACCTGTGCAGACCCGGTAGAAATAAAAGACGGAGTATGGATTGGAGGCGGTGCAATAATTCTTCCTGGTGTAACAATAGGCAAAAACAGTATAATAGGTGCAGGAAGTGTCGTAAATAAATCAATTCCTGATAATTGCGTTGCAGTCGGCAATCCATGTAAAGTAATAAAATACTTTGATGATATAAGGAAAAGTATTGTTTAAGAAAATATAAGAAACAGAAGAAATGAATAATTTATTGATTGCAAAGCTCTTAACTATATGTGGATAGGCTGTTATTGCAACACATTTATTTTTGACTAAGAATGAGATTAAAACTTTTAAAAGTTATATTCCCGCAGCTATAAAAATGTTCAACACCTTGTAATAGCTTATAATTATGGTAACATCCCTTTAGCATTTATTGGTACGGGCATGCAAAGGATAGAAATGCTTTTGGTTTCTCCGAATAATAGAGGACAGGGCATCGGGAAAATTTGGTACAATATGTGCAGCAATCAACTATTCAATAAATGAATTAACCGTATACGAATAAAATCCTTAATCTGTCGTTTTTATCAGCATCTCGGACTTAACGTTTACTAAAGAACCGAAACTGACAAACAGGTATTATACATATGCCGTTAAATATTTGTTCAGATAATATTATATGCCTACACGAAGATTAGAAAGGAGCGATTTATATTAAGGGAATATACAGAAAAAGATATAAAATCACTTTTTTTTATTCAGAAAGATGAAGAAGTTAATAGATTTTTGCCATGGTCCGGTAAAGAAAATGGAAAAAGCAAGTGGATTATACAAAGAAAGATATGCACAAAATATATTGAGGCAGAGGGTTATGGAATATGTGAGAAAGAAGAAAATTTTCCAATAGGCTATATAAGGTTGTAATGGAAGAACATCATGATTTTGGCTATTGTAAGAGAACAGACAGTTTGATTTCATTTGACAGACACTTTGATTATTTCGGCAAGTCTATTGGTCAAAATTTGTTTTAATCAATGCATAAAAACTATTTTTACTTTAAGTTTTATTGCAAAGTGTTAGTTTCATATAATTTCTTATTTTCAAATATACTTGTAGTTAATATTGTGTTTTATGTTTGCAACAATCTACAAATTTTAATCCACTACCACAAATACAAGCATCATTAGGTTTTAATTTTAAGTTTTTATAAAACTCAATCAAGTTATATTGTATATGTTCATTAAGTGTACATATTTTTTGAGCTTCTTCGTTTTCAAATAAAATTTCCCCATGCTTATATTTATTTTTACCAGTATTTAACATATTATAAAGTTCATTCCATGCATCTATGCATTCATCTATAAGTTTTGATTTTGATATATTTTTTCTAATATTGTTTATGCTATAACCGTTATAAATTAATGAACTATCTTCTAAAAATAAAATTTTTGTCAGATTATTTTTATGTGGAGTTATATCAATAAGATGATTATCCGGCGACTGATAAATCGCATGAAACTCAGCTTCAAGTAAACAATGAGGGTGTAACCATATTGCCCATCCATAAATACACTTTCCACCATTTTGTTTGATAAAATTATCAACATTTATAAAGCATTCATTTATTATAGCTCCTTTTGCAGGTAATACATCAATGTATAATGGTTTTTTGTTGTAATTTATCTTTTTACAAAAACATATTATTTCTTTATCTATAACTTTTGGAACGATTCCGTCAAAATATTTAACATGCATTATTTTACTTCTTTTATTTCTTATATTTGTTTAAATATTGTAAATAGAATTCACGTCTTTTGTGATAATAACATAAAAAGGAATGAATAGCGTGCTTTAAATTGAAAATATAACTTTGCTTAATATAATTTTGCAGTATAAATTTCTTTTCCGTTTCTCATTATACTAACGCTTTGATAGTTATTGAAATCAGGTTTTTCACTTTGTTTTGTTCTTGATTCAAGAAGTCTATATTCATCTTCTGTAGGTTGCAAAGAATCGAAAATAATTCTGCCGCCAAATTCTGCATTAACCAACTGAAAAATCGGAGCTGAATCGACAGGAGATAATATTGCTCCGTTTTGTCCTAATGTTACTTGTTTTGTCGTACCGTCATCCTGCTTGACAACGATAACATCCCCTGCTTGTATTTGCAGTTTTTTATAATCACTTGGAACATCTTTCACATCTTTATTTCTCATGTGTTCTACAGTAATATTGCCTTTCATATCTTCCGGATAATTTGTATAGCCGGATATCCAATTGTTAATATCCTCTTTTAAAGCTTTTGTCGGTTTACCTTCTGAATCAATGTATTCCGACACAAAGTGCTTGTATGAAGGATCTTGTCGTTTATAATCTTCTATAATACCTTTTTTATGCAGAATAGCCGTTGTTAAAAGTCCCAACGTCTCACAAGCTCTTTCTTCTGCTTTTGTATTAACCATCATCGTATCAGCATTAGAATTTCGCCCTTCAATATAGCATATTGAATTTTTGTCAGCATATTCGGGATATTTGCTTATAAAATTTTCATCACAATGGTTTGCTTCGTGCATCAACATTGTTATCATATTTGCCAAATTGTCTGAATCGGCGCAATTATTACTTACAACAATCCAAATTCCTTTTCCTTGCATTGAATCATGTGTGTTATCATAAATAATGTTTTCTAGATATTTTAACAATCTATCTCTTTTTACAGGTGTTATACCTAATGTTTGCAAATCTTGCTCGGTAAAATTTTGTAATTGTTCGATTAAAATTTTTTGAGCTTTCTCAATGTTATTTTTCAACTCGGCTTTTGGTGCTACTTGTTCTACTTCGTTTAATTCATCAATAAAATTATTTTTTTCAATTTTATCTACACCTGATGTTGCAGTATTTGTTGGAGTATATTCAACAGCTTGATTGTTTTGAGGTTTTGAAGTTGATGGTTTCGTTAATACGATTTCTCCTTTTACTATCCTGCAAATATTATCCCATAATTTTTGAGAAAATTTTATTACACCTTCGAAAATAACAAAGTTACTATGCCCATCCCCATTCATATCATTTCCTTTAGTATAAATTAATTCTTTGCCTTCTTTTTTATTTTGCTCGTTTTCAATAGTTACTTGCTCAAGAACTTGCGACCAAATACTTGCATTGCACTTTGAAGTATCAATGTTCTCAGCATTAAGTTGCGTTCTAATCGCACTTATTAAACCTTGATTTTTATTTACATTAATGTCTACCATAGTTGATTACTCATGTTCCATTTTGTAAACATGTAACACAATTACAATTGTGTTACACAAAATGATACATAACGGATAAATCAGTCTGATTTATTGAGATAAATAAGAAAAAATTTGAATTAAAAAATAAATCAATAGATTAAAAAAGTGAAAAAACGAATTTAATTGTAACAATTTTACCCTAATTGTAAATTTTTAGCGAAAATTCCTAAAGTTTTTCAAAAAAATGCCGATAAAACATGTAACACAATTGTAATTGTGTTATGTGTTATGTAACATAACGGATATATTTATTAGATTAAATTTGCCAACTTATAAACAGAATGACTGGAGACTGGAGTCAATAATATCTTGGTTTATCCCAATATATCTCATTGTAACAGAAGGTGCTGAATGGTTAAAAATGCATTGCAGTAGTGCAACATCTTTTTTCTCTTGATAAAAATGGTATCCAAAAGTTTTTCTGAGGGTATGTGTACCTATTTTACAAGTGATACCTGCTTTTAGGCAAGCCTCTGTAATAATTCGATATGCTTGAATTCTTGTAATTGGTTTATCCCCTCGTTGACTTTCAAAAAGCCACTCATCAGGGGTTTTGTCAAATATAAATTCATCCAGATACGGTTTAAAAGAATTTGTAATCGGAAAACGTTTATGTTTGCCCGTTTTTTGTTCTGTTATTTCAATATAGTCCTTATTTGATACATCTCTGACTTTTAATTTTAAAATATCGGAAATCCTTAACCCGCTGTTAATTCCCATCAAAAACAGTAAGAAATCCCTACTGCCATTGCGTTTTAAAATTCGTTTTACTGTTTCAATTTTTTCTCGGTCTCTAATTGGTTCTACATATTCCATAATCGATACACTCCTTTGCTTGTTCATATTACCTTCCATATGGAAAAACATCCATTATGTATCTAAAAACGTAATATAATATTACTAATATAGAATATGCTTACGCAACGATATACTTTTATCGCTTATATTAGTATCCGTTCTTTTTACTATTGTTCTTTAGTAGGTTTCATTAATATAATTGGCAAATTATGTTTTTGGGCAAATTGTAAAAATTCTTCAGGACACTCTTCCAATTTTTCTACTTTTGCAATCAAACCTTTCACTCTCGGATTTATAGATACAATTTCACTATGGATGTCACCACCAAAAAATAGTGCATCACGAGAACTTTCTAAACATTCTACTAAATCAGAGGCTTTAATAATCTTATCGCCAATTTTAACATCTTTTGTTATTTGGGTTGTATATTTTTTAGACATTAAGAATTTTGATAATAGTGCATATTCATTATTAGATAATTGTATTCTTTTTTTTAATAATTCCTGCATTAAATGATTTTTTACATAAGTTCTTGCGGCATCATCTTGTTCAAACAATATTGTTTTAAATACATTAATATCTTTACCACAACCAGAGCCGGTATTTTCATAATAGGCTTCAGAAATATTTGCTTGATCTACATCAAGAATAAAACCAAACTTTTCATTACCATAAGTTCTATTATTTGATGTTTTAATCAAACTCGTTGACCAAGCACTATTATTCATTGAGTTTTGAGTTAATATAATGACAGATTCCATGTTTGATTTAGACGGATAAGTCATGTGCACTGTAAATCTAGCGTTATCCTTTGTTACTCCTGTACTAAATCCATATTGTTGTAAATTTGCATTATCTTGTAAATTATTAAGGTTAAGAACTTTTAATTCTGATTGTTCACCGTCAATAACGATATTCTCTTTTGGGAATCTTTCACCATTTTTCATGAATTGAGTATCAAATATTAAATTGGATTTTGAATACATTAATGCCAATGCCTTATCAATCGCAACCATTTTTTCTTGCATAAATCTATTAAATTCTGCTTGACTATTTACACCGTCTGATCTTTCAATGTGGAATGTTTCATTTACATTTTCAAAATCTGCTTTTGCAAGAATTTCATATATAATGAAATCTTCTGGTCTGCGACATCTAACGGCTATATCTTCTGCCGTTGCACGGCCTGTGTTATATTTTTCAAACCAATGGTGATTTTCAACAATACCAATTATTCTATCTTTCATACCTTGAGGGAATGGAAATTTTGCTAGTATTCCGGCAACATATTGAGCACTTAAATTAGCATGTCCTTCATCAACAACTCCACCTCGTTTCCCGAAATCGTGGCACAGTGCAGATATTTTCAGAATAGTTTTATCTCTATCAGATAATTTTTCATACAAAGGATTATTCATAGCACTTTGCAAAACTTTTAATGTGTGAATATCCACGCTGTATGCGTGTGTGCCATGTTGTTCTTTTCCAACTATTGAAGTAAATTCTGGTAAACCTTGTATTAAACCATTCAACACTTCATTTGCAACTCTATCACCTATTTTAATTTTATTATGTGTTGTAAATTTTTCTATCTCTGCTTGAACAAGTTTGGCGACTTCATTTGCTTTAGGACTTGCTTTTGAATTATCAAATGCTTTATTTGTCGGTAATCCGTCAAAGCCTGCCTCACCTCTTTCTAAACCAAAATGGCTTAAAACTAATATTTGTTCTTCTGTGGATAAATCTTGTATTATATTTTCAATATTTGCCGTAAATTTCTCTCTTGGATATTCTAATGGTAAACCTTTCTTTTCATATTGTTCAAAGTCAAATGTTTTTAAAATATTTTCTACATTAGTACTATTATTCGCAAGAACATTTTTTACAAATAATTGTTGTTGTTCAAAAGGTATAGTAACTACATCTTGTTTTTTCCCTAATGATATTGTTAATTCTTCAATTTTTGCATCAATATTTATATCTGAATATTTACGACATTTATCTAATATTTCATCTGATACATGAGATATTTTTTCCAATAATTTAATTTTACTACCAAGATACATTTCTTTAATGTCTGTCTTTAAAAATTCAATAACATCAATGATTTCCGCAATTTGTTCTGGCTTTTCTGAACTATACATCTTTTTAAATAAATCCATTTCCGATTTATCAAAAGAATTAAAATTGTTTAGATATTCATTAGAATCCGGTATGTGTTTTGTTTTTAATAAATTTTCTACACCTTCTTTGCTACTGTTAGCAGTTAGTAAAATTAATTGACAATAAGACTGTCTAAAGAATTCAACTGTATCACTCTTGTCATTTGAATTGTTAACAAATTCTTCTCTGTTTTTCATAGATTTATCATATAATTCAGAAACAAAATTATCCAAATCATTTATATTTTGTGACATTAGCCAATTTGATTTTTCACTTCTTAAAATTTCTAAAATTAAACCTCTTGTTGTAAATACACTATTGCTTCTTTTAGCATCTTTAAAACGAGTAATAAGATTTAAAATATTGGATTCATTATTTTTATTAGATTCTCTGAATAGTGCAACTCTATCTGCCATATTCAAATTAGTAGATTTATATTGTGGATTATTGAATATTTGAAGTGCAAAATCTTGTTTACCTTCAACAAGTTTATTAATATTCATTGCATTAACATCACTAAAATGAGGTCTTAAAAAGCCATAAAATTCATTTCGTTCATTTAATTCTCGAATTAACTCAATCTTTTCATTTAAGCTTAAATTATTATATTCGGTATTACTTTCTTCAATTATTTGTTTAAGATTATCAATTCTTTTTGACAAAACTTCTACACTCGATTCGTCATAATAAAATATTTCATTTTTTACAAGTGGTTCATCATGAAATGCTACAATCAAGTTAAATATATTTTCATTATTAGCTTCTTCAAGTAAACATCTTAAATCATGTGGTGCGACCTTACCATATAATCCCAATTCTTTTAATTGTTTAAATCTCTGTTCCATAGTATCAAAATGACCGCCTCGCCATACATCTTGCATGTAAGCATCAATTTGATATTCTGAATTTTCGTTATAAAATTCTTTTAGCTCTCTGATAAATTTCGCCATACCCTTATAATTTGGTTTGTTTGTATTATAATCGGTTGCAAAGAACGCATAAGCACTAGGATCATTTTTTACAAATAATCCCGTATCAATAAATGCTTGAGCAACTTCTTTAACCCCTTCAATATCAAAAGTACCATTTTCTATATGTTTGTCTATACTACTGCGTAGCCTCCAAAAAGCACCATAACCATTTGTAACTTTATCTATTGTGTTTAACATTTCTGCAAATGCTTTAGGATTATTGACATAACAATCTTGTGCAAATTGTAAAATATCTTCTGCATGGTTATATTTACATTCATCAGAACATGATGATAAGAAATCTGAAATTTTCGATATGTCTTTTGACTGTAAAATATTCTCTAATTGTTCTAAATAAATTTTTCTACCATGATTGCGTTCAGCATCAGCGTACCAAGATAAATCTATGTTATTATCTTTTAATTGTCTTTCAATAGCCTTTAATTTTGTCAGTTGTTCAACAGGATCCGTTCCTACCTCATAACCATATATACCAAGTTCTGCAAATCTATCAATAGTATCTCTATAATCTTCTAAAAATTCTTTTGTTATTTTTTCGGGATTTTTTATAGCAACAATTTCTTCTATTGCACCATAACCAAAACTACCTAATTCTAGAATATCTGACACATTTTTGTATGCTAAAACTTGTTCTGGTGTAATCTTATCAAGTAATTTCTCTTGATTATTACCGATAGACTTATTTATATCTCTTATTGAAACTCCTGTCTTTCTGCTTAAGTTATAACATTTTCTTGCAATTTCTAAATGCCCACAATCTCCTTCAAAAAGAATCTCTAAAACTTCTTCGGTACTAATACATAATTTTGTAGATAAAAATGCAATAGATGTTCGATTTAACAATTCCATAAGAGGCTTTGATTCTTCCGGAATACAATTATAATTTTCTATTATATCTTCAACGCCCTCAAATTGTCCCCTTTCACCGAAAACTTCTACTGCAAATTTACCTATATGTATATATTTTGCGTAATCATTACCAAGGGCATTTTTTAATTTTGTAATATCTTCTTCAGAATAACCTCTCAATCGTAAAAATTCATCCATTTCTTCTACTTTAATTTCTGCTCGAGGGGCATGTTTTAACAAATCGTCAAAAGTTTGATATTCTACTAAATTATTTTGAACATCGTTTTCTTCTGGGATATACTGCATTCTAATATCAGGTCTTGCAGGATCGGCAGACCAAACATTATATTTTTGTAAATATGCTTGCAATAATTGATTTTTTTCTTCGCCATTTGGTATCTTCTTGATTTCATCACGAATAGCGACAAAAGACTCTCTGTCATTTGCAGTTTCTAATCTTGTTAATATCGAAATTTGTTCTGGTATTTCAGTTATTTTGATTTCTGTTTTAGATACTGTTGCGTTTGCTATAGGAATTTCAGCCCCATCTTTTTCAGACATATATTTTTTCCTATTTTTCTCTCCTTGTTCCAAACTCATTGCAGGATTAGAATTATTTGCGTTTAACCTTTGAGATTGTTCCGATATATTGACTTCATCAGCTTTTGTTGATTTATTTTCTCTTGAAATAAAGTACGGCTTTGGATTGGAGAATGATAACATCCATTCCGGCATACCCAGTTCGGTCAAATATTTTTTAAATTCAGGCGAATACTTGCTAAAATCTCCTTGAGAAGCAACTGCTACAAATTCCATTGGATTTGTATATGCATATTCTATCAATTTCTGTGAAATACCGCCTTTTCTAAGTTCATCAACGTATTTACAATTATTAATATCTAAATCTCTATGAACATCAAAGACAAGCTCGCCCCAAGCATCTTTTTTAGGTTCATTTTTAAAGGTTCTTATCTCAGTCGGAAATTTATCCATTTGCTTGCTATCATTGATATGTGCCATTTCATGGCGTAAAGAGTGTTTTATAAAAGATGTAGAAAGTTCCCTAACATCAATTTGATTAATGCCATCTCTTATATGAGCCATACCGGCAGCATTATCTGCCAACGGATACATAAAGTCCAGTACAGGAGGCATTTTAGCTTGATTATTACTGTGCATTTTGTAATTATTGAGTTCTTGATAAACTAATATTAAACTTTGTCCTACTTCTTTTAAATTTGTAGGTAAAATTACTTTTACACCATATTCTTTGTCTATAGATTTACACATTTCTCTGTATCTTGTAGCATCTTCTCTTGAGCATTCTTTAAACTCATTTTCCAAATATAAATCATAATATTTGCTTGATAAGTCTTTAAATTTTTCATTTTTAGATAATTCAAGAAATAGGTTTTCATATAAATCACTACTTAAACTTTTTTCACTATTAAGTTCTAAAGTTTTTAATTCTGAGGGACTTAATTTATTATCTTTATTTCTTAAATCAAACACTTTGTTATTACCAATATGCATAGCACGAGCAAATGCGTTTGTTAATTCTGTGTCAGATATATTTTGTGAATTTTTAATAAATTCATTAAATAATTCCAGTTTAGTATTATTAGTAATATCAGAATCACATTTTTTAATTAAATCAGGCAAGAATACAACAAAATCTGGAGCAAGAAATAATTCAGGCTTTTCTAATATTTTTTCGGCAAATGATATTGAATAATCGTTATCTGCGACAGATAAGATTTTATCAATATTTATTAAATTCTCCAATCTTTCAGGCTTAGAGAATAATTTATCAACCAGCTCAAGTGATTTTATTGAATTTACACCTGATAAAATATCGCAAATTTTCTCTGAAATATATGAATTTTTTAGTAAATTAGGGTTATTTTTTAATTTTTGCAATAATAGTATTTGAGTTTGAACTTTGTCAGAATTAGTCCTTGATAAAATATTATCAATTGCTCCGTCTTCTATATTTGGATTTTTGAAAAAATCCGGTGTGTTTTGTAATTCTTGTAACAATATTCTTGAAGCTTCATTTTTGTCAGTACCGAAATTGTTTATTAGTCTACTCAAAGTTCTTTCACCCAAAAGGTTTGATAATTCAGAGTTTTCTAATAAATTCTTTGCATATAAAATATTATCTTTATCAATTCTGGTAAATTTTTTATGACGAAAATAACCTGATTTATCCTCTGACTTAGGAAAGTTTGGGTTTTCTAAAAGCTGTAATTTTAATGATTCAAACTCTGCATCCGACATACTTTCATGAGTTACATGTTCAACAGAAGAAGTATTCATATTTTCTTTTGGCATACCTTCAGTTGCTTCTGATTTTTTCACTTGAGGAGTCTCGTCCAAAATCATTGCAGGATTTTCTTTATGTGCTTTTTGAATTGGCGCATCTTCTTCCGCATTCATACCTTGTGGTCGTGTTATTTCGGTTTTAGGTTCACCGTCTGTTAATGATTTTACAAGAAATTCCATTTGCATAGCCATTTGACAAGTTGCAATGGCTTGTTCAGGTGAAGATACTACGGCTCTGTTTCCGTTCGGATATGTAACCTCATAAACCTCATGTCCATTGATTTCGGCTTTTTTAAATTTAATATCCTTTAAGGCTTCACTTTTAGATAAAATTTCATTCATCATTGCTTTTTGAGCGACTTTGCCACCCTTACTCATCATAAGTAATTGCGAAACACCTTTTATAGTTCCAAGATTAGAGAATTGTTCACCAAATTTCTCGCCTAAATATTCAGTCAGACTCTCAACTGTCATATTTTCAGGTAATCTGCCTGTTTTTGGATCGATTAAGTCTTTTATTACATCCAATCCTGCTTCGTAAGCGGTAAAACCTGAAACTTCAACTCCAAAACCAACCCCTTTTGCTGTTGCAGTTCTTGCAAAGTTTACCCATTCTTGAGAGTTCATCTTAAACAAACCGTCTAACTTCAAACTGCCACTTTCTGAAACAGTTTCCATAATCTGTTTGCCTGTTAATTCACCCTGTTCTGTTAATGCCTTGCTTACTGCTTGAGTTGCCTTGGTCGCAGGTTTTTCAATTGCTTTTACAATAGGTGCAACAACAGTTTCATTTAATAACCCTCCGACAAAACCAAATCCGAATGATTCAGCACTTGCAATTCCTGTTTCTTTCCAAGTTTCCCAACTCGTTGCATCACGCATCGGGTTAGAAAGGTTATTCAATGTTTCTTTACCAAGAGTAAAACCTCCTAGAGTTGTTCCACCCATTAACATTGATGTCCCAACTTTTGCAGTTTTTTGTGCGGCGGTTTTACCCATAATTTTGCCGGCACCACGTTCCAATGCACCATAAACTCCTGTCGTTGCTTTGCCCATCATTTTCAATTCGGATGCAGCTCCAAGAGTGTATAGCATAATAACTATATCACCGATATTCCCTGCCATTTCACCGGTTTGAATATATTTTTCCGTGTTTTCTACACCTTTAAATCCGAAAGCTTTTTGGCATGCATTTTTAAATTTATCACTATTTATATCAACGTCACCACTTTGGATGAGGTTCATAAATTCTTGAACATTTTGTTGATTATAATCAGCCGTTACAAGTCCGTCTTTTTTAAGTTGTGCATATTCTCTTTTAAATGTCTCAGGATTATCTGTGTGCATCTGTCTAAATCTTTGAGCTGCTTTTCTGCAATCAGAAGCAACGTGCAAAGTACTACGCATATCTATTCCGCAAATATTATCAGGAGTAACCAAATCCATGAGATTTTTCATCCCTTCAAGATATGTTCCTGCGTCAAAAACACCATGATTATGGTAATACTGTTCCATCATATCAGCGGCTCTGTCATAGATATTAGCAAGCATTTCAGATGTAAATTTCTGTTGAGGAATACCAAGCCTTTCTGCTCGTTGTACTCTTGTGTTTTGTTCCATTTGATTTTCTATTCCGGTACGAATATTTACACCACTTGTTTCAAAACTATTTGCAATTTCATTAAAATTAGCTTTCGACATATCTGCAAAATTATGCCCGTCAATTTTGTTCAACTCGTCTTGTGGTAAACTTGAGAGTCTTTCATAAACCATTTTGCCTATTTCAGATTTTAGGTCTAATTTTAAAGTATCTGTTAGGAATGTTTCTAATGCTACAGGATTTTTTCGCTGGAACACAGGAGTACCAAAAGATGAATTCATCGGAATTAATTTACCTGAATCAAATAAGTTAATATCAGGAAATGTTTCCAAAATCCTTGCTTTGATTTTATTCGGGTCGGTTATTTTTTGACTTCTGCAATACTTAATTACACTCAAAACATTCTGTTGTTGTGAGGGATTAAGTGCATTAAATCTGTTATAGAAAATGGCATTTTCTCTTGTTGGTTTGAAACCGTTATTAGATAAGTCTTGAACTAACTTTGAATTAGTGGTTTTAGCAGCAATCTGAATTTTTGTACCTTTTGTGAATTTAATATTACCGTTTGCAACTAATATTTCATTTGCTTTGTTATTTATTTGTTGGTTTGACGGATTTTTAACCCCATCTGCTGCTAACAATGCTCTTGCATAACTATAAGCATCTTTGTAATCTTTATCAAGAGTTACTTCCTGCATTGTAGAAGAATAAAGTCTTTCTGCCGTTCTTTGAACTTCATCGTTCGCATAATCTTGCATTGCACCTTGCTTTGTTTTTCGGGTTTTCATTACTCTTGAATCAGCATTATATTCTCCGGGAACAACAATATCTGCCCCGACTTGAGTTATTGCATTTTCACCTTTTGCAGGGTTTAATTTGAGAAGCGAAGATTCTTTTACCCCGAATTTTTTTGCAATAGCAGACGGAGATTCACCATTTTGAACAACTGTTCTTGTGTTCCCGTTTCCGTCATAAGCGACTTCGTGGACTTCTCCGTTTAATTCAGTTCTTTGGTAAACTCTATGTAATTTTTTGTTGTCATAATCCTCAATGTTATCGCCTTTATAAAGAGTATCAACTTTTTTGCCGTTTGGCTTGACTTGTTGTTCAATAACACAATTATTTTCAGTAAATATATGTGTTGTAGTGCCATCTACTGTTGTTGCTTGTCTGTCAATAAAATCTTCACTCTCAAAATTACCATTTTCATCAACTTCTAAAACATTTGTCATTACTTTTGAATGGTCAGCTTTTTTAGTTGAAACAGTAACATACGGAACTTCTGCGTCATCATTATATCTGTATGTTGTAGTTTCAATCGTATTTCCGTTTTTAGTTTTAGTTTGAGTTAATGGTTTCCCACTTTGGAATGTTACAGTCGTTATATAAACATTACCGTTTTCATCCGTTGATTTTATAGTTCGTTCAAAAACCTCATTCCCATCTCTTAATTCAGAGATTTCATTACCATTTTCATCAGTAAAAGTTGTAGTCTCGTGATTACTTTTAATAACAACCGATTCTGAATGCTCAAGGGTTATTCCTGTGTACCATTCCCCTTTATTATTTCCTGACAATAATTTTGATAATTCAGCTTGCAGTTGTTGCTCAGAAAGCGTTGCAAGACGAGCTTTAAGGTTTTCTAATTCTTTTCCCTTTAAACCCGAATTTGATAATATCCGTTGTTCTAATAAGTTTCTATCGTTGTTTATTGCCACTTTCTTTACCTTCTGTGCTGTAACATGTAACACAATTTCTATTGTGTTACTGAGGATGTTACATAACGGATAAATCAGTCTGATTTATTAGGAAAAACAAGAAAAATTTTGAATAAAAAAATAAATCAACTGATTAAAAAAGTGAAAAAACGAATTCAATTGTAACAATTTTACCTTAATTGTAAATTTTTAGCGAAAAACCCTAAAGTTTTTCTAAAAAATGCCGATAAAACATGTAACACAATAGAAATTGTGTTAAGTGATATGTAACATATTGGATATTTTAATCACTAATTAATTTATTTGAGAGATTAATATAAATAAGTTTAGCTATTTAAAAACTTTTCTGTTTCAGTAATTATTTCTTCAAAATCATCATCAGTAAGTTTGAGGTAAGGTCTTGCAGGGATTTCAACTTTTTTGTTTTTACCGGCTTGACCTCCGAGTTGATGTATCGCAGCATAATCAAGATTTGACCCAATAATTGCCGATTCATCGTCATACTGTGTTGAAATTGAAGAGGCAAGTTGACCTGATACTTGCAGTATTTGTCCCGGCCATTTTTTCTGTTTTGTTCTTTGTTTTTTCGTTGCTTCGGAAAGTTCTGTCCACTTATCAGGTCTGCCTTCATTTTTGAAATTTTCTTCTGTTGCAGATGCGAAAATACCTGCGATGTTTTTCATTAACGGTCGCAGGTTTTCGCCTTTTTGAGCAAGTTCTAACAACTTTCTATCAACATCTTTGTTGTCGATTTTGATTTCAATCGGTTTGTCGCTCATGTATTTCTCGTATCGGATAATTGGCGATTAAAAGTTCTTTGAACACTTTGTTTAATCGATTATCACTCTGTCTGTTGTTAATTCCGTTTTGTCTTTCAATGGCAATCATTTCAAAGCCTTTGTACAATTCTCTAATTTTTGGAGAATCGTCATAGGAAAGTAAAAATCTGCCCTTTATATTTCCAAGAATTTCTCTTAAACGTTCATGGTCGAAATCTTCCGTTGATGTAACTTCATACCCACAACCTTTGGAATATGGAGGGTCGCAATAGAAAAATGCATTTTCAAAATCGTATTGTTTGATAAGTTTTTCAAAGTCACGATTTTCAATCATTACTTTATCAAGACGTTTGTGGATGGCATCAATTTTTTCAGGCACATTTTTTAAAGATTTACAAGCTCCTCCGCTTGAACATTTGACCGTTCCGAACGTATTACCTTTGCCACCGAAAGAGCGAGTTATCAGGTAATAAAACTGAACGGCTTTTTGAATATCCGTAATCGGGGTTGAGTTCATAAATTGGAAAAATATTTCACGAGAGCCGAGAAGATAGTTAAATTCTTCTTTAAAAGCATTAGGATGGTATTTCACTATTCTGAAAAGATTTACAAGACGGCTGTCAAGGTCGTTGTAGATTTCTAAATCTGCCCATTTATCTTTGTAAAATAAAATCCAACCGCCACCACCAAATGGCTCAATATATGATTTTATATCTTTAGGAATAAGCGGTTCTATTGTTTTACGCAACAACCTTTTACCGCCAACCCAATTGATTAGAGATTTTTTATCAATAGTCATTTAAAACTCCTTGTTGTTTTATATCTGTTCAAATAGTGTTTTATTACTGTTCAATTAATCTGCTTGCAGGGTTATGAGACCAACCGACGTCGGGGGAAATTCTTTTGCCTGTAAGTGGGTCGGTATAAACAGTTACAGGCTTGTATTCGCCTGATTTTTTAGAAACAAGTGCCATTTGTTGAGATAAAGTACCATCTGAAGAAGAGACGATGCTTTTATTTTTTTGTACTTTGTAATCAGAAAGAGCATTAACTCTGCATCTGCATCGCCAACCGTTTGGAGGATAAAAACTCTGCCAAAACGGGTCATCATATCGATAAATTAAACCGTTAAGCATTGCGTGTTCAGGTCTTGTTGCAGTATCCATAACAGCAACATATTCCCAGTACGGTCGATTTTCAGCATTATCCACTTGTGTCTTATATCTTCCCGTCTGATAAGCTACTTGCATATTTACGGAGTAAATTGTTTTTAATCGATACATTGAACCAAGCTGAACTTTTTCGGCATTACCTTTTGAATCAACAACAATTTGTTCGCCCCACCAACCTTTCTTTTGGAGTGTTGGTTTAAGTTCTTTTGAAAACTCTTTAAAAGTTTTGCCTTCTGAAAGGGCTTTATCTAAAGCTGAACGAATATCTTTTAAGATATCTTCACGCATAACTTTAGCGACCGTAAACGATTTTTTGTGTGCATCTTGCCAAAGTTCGTACCAATCCCAACTAAATTTATTGTTTTTGTTTTTGAAATATTTTATTGCAAGACTCGGAGCAAGTTTAAACAGACCTTTAAGTTGTACCATTAATACTTCACTCCTAAAAAATCGAGGACTTTTCCGCAACCAAGTTGATTGATGCAGTAATCGTACAATTTTGGATGAGTTTCACGCATTAACTCAAACTTATTGGGGGATTTTTCCGTATGGACACCGAACATACAAAACATACAGCCTGTACGTTTTGCTCCTGTTGTATAGAATTTGCCTTTTTTATCTTGCAAAATTTCGCCATATACAGAACAATACGGCAAATTATTTTCCTTTATATATTGAAGAATATCTTGCTCTGTCCAAAATCCAAGCGGAGTTGAGGCTGGGCGTTTTGTATCAAAAGAGTTACAACCTTTTTTCAAATATTCTTGTTTTCTTAAGTTGCTTTCTGCCGCCATTGTTGCAATAAAGGGTTTACGACCTGTTTCTTTTTCATATCTATATGACGGTTTTTTCTTCATTACATTGCAACATTGAGAAGATATTTTTATATCCGAATCCCTCAATGGTATCCACTTTGAGAGGTCGTAACGTGAGCCGTATTTTTTCACGTAGTCACTATTTGAATTAAACTTCTTTTTTGTATAGCCGTTAGGGTTTCTCCGGCTTTCTTCGATTGTTTTTGCAACTTCTTTACTGATAACCGGATAACCATATTGCTCCAATACTTCTTTAAATGTAATTTTAGGTCTTATTGTAATTGTGTTTGCAGTTTGTTTAATAAATTTTCTAACTTCAGGATATTCAAGTCCTGTGTCGACAAAAACAGCAGGCACTTCGGGATAGAGTGAACGCACGAGATGTAATAATACGGTAGAATCTTTTCCGCCTGAAAAAGAGACATAGACATGCCCGTCAAAATGTTCATAAAATTGCTTAATTCTGTTTTTGGAGAGTTCGACTTTCAGATGAAGTGGTAAACTCTGTCGCTGTTTAAGAAAATTCCTTTTCATAGCTGCTTCTTCAGGGGTAAATGTCATTTATATTCCTTCTTTGATTCGATTATTTGCCAGTTGTATATATTCGGGGTTTAATTCAATTCCAATGTAGTTACAATTGAGTTTTTGTGCTACTACGGCAGTTGTTCCACTTCCTATAAAAGGGTCTAAAACAATTCCGTTTATGGGACAGCCGGCTTTAATAGGTACTTCGACCAGTTCTTTGGGAAATGTCGCAAAATGTGCTCCATGATAACCTTTTGTAGCTATTTGCCAAACCGCACGTTTATTTTTGCCTTTTATTGTTCCGTTTAGAATTCTTTGTTGCAGTTTTTCAAAGTTTTCTTTATTTAAACCTTTATATGCTGCTCCTTTATTCAGCCCACAGCCCGTTTTACAACGCACGAGGGTTGTTGATTTAAAAGGCTCTATTTGTTGATTAAAATAATATTTTTTCTTTTTAGAGAAGAAAAACAGATACTCAAAATCAACAGTAAATCTGTCTTTTGCACTTGATGGTGTTGCATTTGGTTTTTGCCAAATAATAACATTTCTGACTGTCCACCCTCTGTTCATCATTTCTATGGCAAAGCGGAATGGGAGCAATAACAGACTTTTTGAATATTTTCCTCGTGTATGAGCAGTTTTTTGTAAATGTTCAACACTTTTCAAAAATGAAGTTTCGCCTTTGGTTTTTATTCCGTATGATGAATTTAGAGAGCAACCACCATAAGTGTCACCTAAATTTACCCAACAAGTTCCATCATCTTTTAGTACACGTTTAACTTCATCAAAAATATCGCATAAGTGGTTAATGTATTGATTAAAATCGGGTTCTGCACCGAGTTCGCCCTCCCAATCGTCAGACCATTTTACAGGATTAGTTTTGTAATCTCTTAATCCCCAATAGGGTGGCGAGGTTATGCACATATTTATTGATTCGTCTTCAAATGTTTTTAATACTTCCAGAGCGTGTCCTGAATATATCTTATTAACATCAATCATCCAAACCATCGCTCCTTCCTTGTAGTTCACAGAGGAACATAGCTTTTTGAAGAGTCTGTTCAAACTTTTTGCTTTTTAAGTTTTTGTCTGTTAATAATTCGTATGCTTCTTCGTAATCCTCACAATTTTCAAAAAGTGAAATCAATGGAGATAGCATATTTTGAGCTTGTTTTGAAAGCTCTGTTTCAGATAAAAATTTAAACAAATCTTCTATTTGTTTTTGTCCTTGAACGATTGGGGGTTCTTCTTTAAACTCACTAAAGTTTGGTGTTGCAGTTGGTAAGATGTCCTCTCGGATATCAAAATCCTCATCTTCAAGACCATAATTTTTAATAAAGTATTCTTTGGTAAATTTTACTCCTGTGTCTGAAAGGATTTTATCTCTTTGAGCAAGAGTTAAATCAACATCTTCGGGAGCATACATTTCAAAAACGGGAATATCAGCTGTTGAGAAGTTAATTTCGTATATCCATCTTATTAATCGATTAATAACACTTTCAACGAGTTTTTTATCTGCATCAATAATATCTTGTCGTATCGCAAAATGTGTATTTGAGGCAGCATAACTTCCTGTTGAACCTATTTCGGTAGTTAGAGTCTGACCGAGTATAGCTTTTGAAATTTCAGCATTCATTTTATCAATAAGTTGTTCATATATCGCAGCAGATGAGGATTTATTTGCTTCTTGAATTTCTACGGAAGAATCATCAGGGATGACGGCAATTGCATCTTGCACCATTTCTTCAAGCATATCGGCAAGAGTATTAGTTTCTTCTTTTGTCGCTCCACGAGGATGTTTACCTATAAGGTGCGGCATTCCGTATTTTTCCGTAAAAATAACCCAAAATTTTAGTCCGCCTTTTTTGAATGTAACAGGCCAGAAAACTCGTGAAAGAGTTCGTTCTCCGTAAGGATTGTTGTATGAGGGGTTGTTTTGAGCCAACAAAAACTTTTTATTCGGCAATTCTTCTCCGTAATAATTCTCTTTAGTCCTGAATTTGAGAGCGTTGTTGTCATCAAAACAAAACCATTCGGGAGGTTTTGCAACTATTTTTTCAGGCAAAATATATCCTGATTTATCTCTTTTCCATATTATTTCTAAAGGTTGAAACCCAAACTGTGTTGTATCCAATATGTCTGAAATTAATTTGTGGATATCGAGTTGTTTTAGTAGATTTTCAATAGCTTCAGCTTTTTCGTCTTTATCCAGTCCTCTGTTTATTTCCCATTCAAGCGATAGAACACCTGATTTACGGGATTGAACACAGGCAAAAACGTGCGGGTCACAGAGTAATTCTTTATATACTCGAACATCTTTTCCCTGTTTGCGTAAGACAATATCGGGATCAGGAAGAATATTGGCAAGCGAATAGAAGTTTAATGCACGTTTTCGTGTCGCAATTTCTTCGGTCAAACTTTTTTTAGAATTTGCTTTTTTAAGGATAGAATCTTCCACTATGCCCCCACATTTTTCTTAAATTTTGCGAGCATATCGACCATTCCCACTTTGTAAATGTTTTGCAGTACATCAATTTCAAAGATTTCCTGCTTATCGACAATTAACTTTGCGTAGGTTACGGTCATTGTTGTTTCGTATTCTGCATTTTCATGCGGCTTTATATTCCCCAACGGAAACTCTTTAAAAGTACCGATTAAAAATGCTGTTGCAGGAACTTCGTTAATTCTTCCGGCTCCGTTGTAGGTTTCAAGCGAGGCTCTGACTTGAATCATTGTGGCAAGAAACGGATTTGCACAAGTTCTTAGAACATTAGGATAGAGTGCATTCCATTTTATTTTGCATTCAAGTTTATCTATGCCGGCGAAAAATTCTGCCGAGCCAACCATACCAAGCGCTTTGTGTTCAGCCATTTTGTGTTTGATTTGTGGCAGTTGTACTTCTTCGGCTCTACCTAAAAGGTTTGTACCGTTCATGTAAATATTTGCGTTGGTTAATTTATTAATTTCAATTTTGGACATTATATATTCCTCGTTATTTTTAGGGTATTAGCGTTTAAACAATGCACATTGTGATATTTCTATGTCAGAATAATGCAAGATGACATATTCCTTGCTAATTGCTTGTATTAAGGGACACTTATACAAGTTTTTACAAAGGAAGCAGCTGTCGTTTTCGTCTGTATGGACTTCCAAATCACCATTATTGTTGACTGTTGCGTACATTAAGATGCTCCTAATGATTTCAACAGCTCGATGTTAATGAACGACTCAAAAGTTATTCTTTCAGCAGGAGTCGGAGGCATAAATTCGATATCAAAAACAAGATGCCCGTTGGCGATTTCCGTTGCAGGGTTTTTGTCCTGATTAAAAGTGCACTTGCCATCAATCAATGCACCACGACCGATTAATGTTCTAATAAACTGATTAACTGTTTCACAAATCGAATCAATCAAACCGTTGTCTATCGGATAATCCATAAATTGGAGCATTGAGTATTCAACAGATTCGTGAAGAATATCGGCTGTTCTTCTTACATTTATGAAGTTTGTCGGATGGGTTAAACTAGGATATGCAGCCGAACGGTTGCCCCAAGTCCTGAAACCTGAGCCGTATGAGTTAAACACAGTTACAACCCCTGCTTCGTTTAGGGTGTTAACTTCGCTTGTAGGGTCGTTAATCATTGAGGTTAATTGTCGTTCAATACCGACAATTCCCTGTATTTCCGTATTTGATGGAGACCAGTGATATCCTTTGTCGACATCTTTGGCAGCAATAACACCGGCAAGTCTTTGAGAATAAGGTTGCAGTTTTATTGAATCCGACTCCGAATCATATACCTTTAAATGTGGATAACAAAGGATTAGACGTTCTGAAGATGTGTTAAAATTAATCGTACCTTCAGGCCCACGACCTGTAATGACATCAGATACGGAAGCTCCAACGGGAGCATCAACAATTCCCATTGCTCTGATTTTATTGCACAGAGTGTTCATTTCCGATACAACGGCAGTTTCTTCACAGAAAACGGGAGCGATGATTGTTTTCGGATAATAACCGAATAAGGAATAGCAATCTTCAAACGCTTTCATTCCTGTGCGTTTTCCTGTTTGTGAATCAATCCCTCCGTTTATATCGGATATTTTTACATCTTCAACGGAGTTGTGTTTTTCGGGGTTGTAAACATTAATAACAATAGCAATTCCGGCACCTTGGTCAAAGATAGCTTTCAGGGCTTGAGGAATTGTAAATCCTGCTTTGTGATTACCGAAATATTTTACGGCTTCGGTTTCGTTCAAAATCAAAGTCGGGGTATTAATTGTTTTGTATTCGTCTTCAACATCTTCAATCGGTGCAGTTCCGACAAGTCCGACAACGGCAGTTTTTACGGTTGTGATTGTTCTTGCACCTTTGGTTACTTCAATGGTTTCGACACCATGTAAAAATGATGCAGGCATATAATCTCCTTTGGGGTAAATGTTTAATCAATAATTTTGTATGTTAGTTGTGGTTAGTGAAAAATTAATGCCGTATTGCCAAATTCCTGCATTTTCAGAAATGAAATAGTCTTTTAGTGGCATTAATTTTGAGCATTCATCGGGTTGAAATCCTGTAAGGACTGATTTGACGTTATCTATGTATTCATATGCTCCCTGATTTGCTCTTAAATTTCTTGTTACGACAGTTATGGCAAACTCTTTTTTATTTTCTTGAGAAATTATTCCAAGAGCATTTGAATTTGTGTAATTACTCCCCTGATAATGAACGAGTAAAGCACCTATCGGGTGTAAAAGAATAAACTCGGAGGGTTTATCGGGGAAACCTTGCACAAGAATTTCGGGAAAAGAGCCTTTGAGTTTTTGTATGATAGAGTTTTCTATATCTCTAGTATTCACTCATTCGTTCCTTACAGAATAATTTATCAAGAATACTCTTATTTGTTTTATACTCCTGAGCATTAAAAGATGAAGTTTCAAATAAAAACCTTTGGAATCATGCCAAGATTGATTATTGAATTACGCAATGCGGATGCTATACATTGTGTGCTTTCAGTCATCATAATCTCATACCCGACAAGTGCTGTTGATTTCCAATCTAAAAAACCGACAAGAGTTGCTCTTGTCGGTTTGCCGGTAAACGGATTAATCACTTGAAAATTCAAAACATGTCCGTCTGCGACTAAAATATCCCCTACCTCAATTTTTGAAATATCTCTTTCGATATACGGCTCAACTTTATCGTGATATGCTTTCATTCCCTCTCTGCGTAAAACCCATTCTGCGTAATTGTTCTTTCTAAAATTCTCGGCAAATCTTTTAAAAGATAAATCACAAGGCAATTCTTCATATCCTCTTTTTCTCAAAATTTCTTTTGTGAGTTTTATTGCCTTTCCGTAATTATACTTGCTCGGATGGAGTAATAATGTAAGCAGGATATTTCTCATTTCATCGTTTAAAATTGAATTGTATTCTCCCTGTTTTGACCATTTGTATTTTGGTTGTAGACACTCTGTTGATTCGTGTTTCTCAAATGCTCTAACCCAGCGATGTAAAGTTCCGATTGAAATGCTTCCGATAAAATTATATGCCTTTGGAAGATACAATCCCGAATTATACAACTCTAAAAATGTTGTGTCAGCCTCTTTTTTAGTCGGATATTTTTTGCGAAGTTTTTGTAATGCTACAACAATATTTGCTCTATAATTTGCTGTTAGTTTTGTTTTATCCGATACGAAATCAGGTTCTTTGTAATTATGAGGTACGAGTGCTGTTGTTTTGTTTTCAGCTTCTCTAAGTTTTTGTTGTATCTCCGGTTCTAAACTTGAAAACAATATTTCATAACTTGTTCCACCGTTGACCTTAATTTCACGAGAAATATATTTACTCTCGATTTTGTTTAGCTCCAATCGGAGTGAACGGGTCGAGGTTAATCCTTTTGCCTCTGCTACATCTTTAATATTAATATATTTATTATCTTCATTCATGGTACAAACACTTTACCTCTGAAGTGGAAGAATTTGAACACCACTTCCGACCTTTGTGTCTGTTTTGTATCAATGAAAAAACGAGGCTATTTCTAACCTCGTTTAATTTTTTTTCTCTCTCATATTGAATTATTTTACTAATTCTTTAAACTTTTTGCCGGCAGAGAATACAGGTACTGTTTTTGCTGCGATTTTAATCTCTTTACCTGTTTGTGGATTTCTTCCGTTTCTTGCTGCTCTTCTTCTTGATTCAAATGTTCCGAATCCTACAAGAGTAACTTTGTCACCTTTTTTAACTGTGTTTTGGATTGATTCAACAGTTGCTGATAATACTTCGCTTACTGATTTTTGAGATAGCTTTGTTGATTTTGCTATTTCTTTTACTAATTCTTCTCTATTCATAACTAACCCCTTTCTTTTTATTTAATTATATATAACTTTAAAATATGTAGCAAACATGTTAATCAAGGAATTTTGAAAAAATTTTTTCCTAAATTTTCGGGGTGTTTCAGAAGCGATTTTTGAAAATAGACTTGCCGAAATAATCAAACTATCCGAAATAATCAAACTGTGTCTAAATCCTGAAAAATAAAGAGTTTTCAAAACTGAGAGTTTTAATAATTTCACACATAGAAAGCATATTTTCGCACAGTTTGATTTTACCGATTTTGATTGCTTCCGGTAACAAAGAACCCTAATTTTAGTGAGTTTCAGCCAAAATAATCAAACTGACTGATATACGCAAAATGTGTGTTGGATTATAGCTATGGAATACGAAAGGAATTATGGGAAATACTAATTAGTTACAATCATCCTAATAAAATAGCGATAAGCTAAAACACTTATCGCTATTACTTTTCAAATCTTACGCGTGGAGGGATTCGAACCCCCGACCTTTTGGTTCGTAGCCAAACGCTCTATCCAACTGAGCTACACACGCAGGTCTTTTTAATGTAAAAGTTGCAGGAAAACACCTGCAACTTTTATTTTAACAAATAAATTTTTATTTTCAAGCTTTATTTTTTATTTTTGGGTTTTATATTTTCTTAAAACCAGACTTTTTATATTATTATCTTTACTTTTTAAAGCTTTCAGCAGAGCGTCTTCATTTGTAACTGCGCCTGCTTCAATCAGGCTTGTAACTATTGCAGCATTATTCTTTTTTATTGCATAATTCAGCGGGTAAAGATTTCCGTTTGTTCCGGGCATGTTCACATCAGCTCCGTATTTTATTAATGTATTTACAATTACCGGATCTTTTTTCTTGATAGCAACCAAAAGCGGCGTTTCTCCTGTTGTAAATTCTCCGTTAGGCTTTACTCCGTTTTTAAGAAGAAGTTCCACAACCTCATTCTGATGTGAATATATTGCCATATATATCGCAGGAACTTTGAAGTATGTAGAATTCGGGCTCATGCCTGATTTCAAAAATAATTTTACAAGCTCTGTATTTCCGTCCTGTATTGCATTAAAAAATCCTCGTGTGCTGTAGCTTACATTTTGTTCAAGTATTTGTTTGATGCAGCGTTCCTGAGCGTTCAAAGGTTCAGCAGCAATTGTTGATGAACCCAATGCTGTAAGTATAAATAATGCTGCCAGTAATTTTTTCATAATCTTTCCTCCTCAATTCTTAAAAATATATTAGCATATTTTCAGAATTTTGAGAAGGAATGCTGCTGTTTAAACAAGCCCTTCTTTTAACGCTTTTACTGCCGCCTGAGTTCTGTCGTCAACAACAAGTTTTTGTATAATATTGCATACATGAGCTTTTGCGGTATGTTCTGAAATTGTTAATTCCTGGGCGATTTCGTTGTTTGACTTTCCGTCAACAACAAGCTTCAGAACTTCATATTCGCGCTGTGTAAGATTTGCATGCTGTTCTTTAAACATTGCTCTTGACATTTGACGAGGCGGGATTACTCCGCAGTTTTTCTCCCTCAATATAGGTACGGCCTGGGGATCAAGCCACATTGCACCTTCTTTTACGGTTCTTATAATCATTTTTAAAATTTCTATATTAATGTCTTTCATTACATATGCACAAGCTCCGGCATGCAGGGAATCCATAACCTCCTGTTCTGAAAGATGAGAGGTTAGCATTATTATTTTGGCATTATTATTTAACTCCAAAATCTTTTTCGCGGCTTCAATTCCGCTCATATCAGGAAGCCCTATATCCATAAGTACAACATCAGGATGTGAAATTTTGAAGTTTTCGATAGCTTCTTTCCCGCTTTGGGCTTCTGAAATTACCTCTAATTCTTTATGTTCTTCAAACAGCGATTTTAGGCCTACGCGCATAAGCTTATGGTCTTCTACTAATAAAATTCTTACTGGTGCCATAATATCTCCTTATTGCCTGTGGTTTTTCTATTATATTTATAAGATGTTATTATTACTTTTTAATCGGCTTCGGCTTTGTCAAAAGTGCTAATATTAAATTATTGAATTTCAGAAATAAAATTTGGATTAAAATTAAAAACTTAATAAAAAATTAATGTATTAAGTGGCAATTTTTATTATTTTGGATTATTATGTACTTTGATAGAGTGACGGGAAAATATAAGGCACATATTATGAAATACTCAAGATATTCAACAGTAATTGTAGGGAGCGGTATCGCAGGTTTGTATGCAGCGCTCAAAATAGAGCAGCAGACAAAGCTGCCTGACGGTATTCTTATTTTGACAAAATCAAAACTGGGGGAAAGTAATTCCCGTTATGCACAGGGCGGCATGGTTGCTGTACTGAAAGAAAATGAGGCTGATTCAACTGAATCACATATAAGTGATACCATCAAAGCCGGTGCCGGACTTAGCGAGTTTAATACTGTTAAATTTATCTCGGAAAACTCTGATAAGGTTATAAAAGACCTGTTAAAATTCGGTGTTGAATTTGACAGAGACGAAAATAACCAGCTGTGTTTTACAAGAGAAGCTGCACACAGTGTGAGAAGAATTTTGCACTCCGGCGGTGATGCTACCGGTAAAATGATTGAACAGGCTCTTTGTAAAAAGGTTTCAGAAAACAGCAATATTGAGGTTTATGAGCAGACAATAGCTGTTGAACTTCTTGTTAACGGCAATTCAGAATGCAAGGGAATTCTTGTGTATAATGATGTAACCGGAGAGTACGAAACAATTTACGCTTCTGCTATAATTCTTGCAACCGGCGGTATCGGGCAGCTTTATAAATATACAACAAATCCGGTAGGAGCTACCGGTGACGGACTTGCTCTTGCCTATAATGCCGGAGCTGTTATGCAGGATATGGAATTTGTACAGTTTCACCCGACCGCGCTTGCAATTGACGGGGATGAAAACAGATTTTTAATATCAGAAGCCGTAAGAGGAGAAGGCGCAAAACTTGTAGACGGCGATGGTGTAGAGTTTATGCACAAATACGATGAGAGAAAAGAGCTTGCTCCAAGAGATATTGTGACACGTGCAAATTTTAATGAAATGACTGAAAATCATGTTGATTGTGTTTATTTGAATGCTGCCTGTATTGATAAAGATAAACTCGCACGCCGTTTCCCTAATATTTCAAAAAAATGTGCAGAAAACGGTATTGATATAGCTCATGATTTTATTCCGGTAGCACCGGCAGCTCATTATTTTATGGGCGGGGTAAAGACTGATGTTGAAGGAAGAACTTCCGTAAAAGGGCTTTATGCTATCGGAGAAGTTTCATCAACCGGACTGCATGGCGGTAACAGGCTAGCAAGCAATTCATTGCTTGAATGTGTTGTATGTGCTTATGAGGTTGCAGATTATCTCAAACAGGCTGATCTTGTTGCACCTAAACAGATAGATATGGAGATTAAATCTCTTATTGATATGTATTCTGAAGATATTGATGCAGAAGAACTTGATATTCCTGAATTAAAAAAAGAACTTCAATCTATTATGTGGGATTATGTAGGAATTCTAAGAAGTGAAAAATCTTTGATGACAGCTTTGGAAAAAATCGAAGCACTGAAAGAACACTTCCCGCGAATAAAAAAATGCCTCAGCAAGCAGGAATATGAATTTAAGAATATGCTTACGGCGGCTAAGCTTATTGTAATCTCGGCGCTTAGAAGAAAAGAATCCCGCGGTGCGCATTACAGACTGGATTATTTGAATACAAATGAAGAATGTGTTCACAATTGTTTAACTAAAAAAGAAGGAGAACTTAGTTTTGTTAAGTAATTTTTATATAGAAGACCATGTTAAAAGAGCATTGGAAGAAGATATAGGATTTGGCGATATAACAACTGAAAATCTTGCAGAAGAAGGCGATATTCTTACTGCCGAATTAAATACCAGAAGTGATGGTGTTCTTTGCGGATGTGAGGTATTCAAAACTGTTTTTAAAATCCTATCTCCAGAAGTTGAGATAAAATTCTATTTTAAAGACGGAGATGAAATTAAAAAAGGCGATAAAATTGCTGATTTGAAAGGTCCTGCAAAGTACCTGCTTATGGGTGAACGTGTTGCTCTAAACTATGCGCAGAGAATGAGCGGTATTGCTACAGAAACAAGAAAATATCAGGATGCGGTCGGGGTTTATTCTGCAAAAATTGTTGATACCAGAAAAACAACACCTAATTTCAGACCGTTTGAAAAATATTCTGTATTTATTGGCGGAGGACATATGCACAGATTTAATCTTTCAGACTGTGCAATGATAAAGGATAATCATATCCGTCTTGCAGGCAGTATTACAAAAGCTGTTAATAAACTTAGAGATAAGATTTCTTTTACTCATAAAATAGAGGTTGAATGTGACACATTTGAACAGGTAAAAGAGGCTGTTGAGGCTGGTGCAGATATTATTATGCTTGATAATATGGACACTGAAACTATGAAAAAAGCATGTGAATATATAAATCACAAAGCTGTTGTTGAAGCCAGCGGCAATGTTAATTTGAGTACAGTTAGTGCAATTGCGGCATGCGGAGTTGATATAATTTCATCAAGCGCAATTGTTGCCAAAGCACCAACGCTTGATTTGGCATTGGATATGTAATGGATATATAAAGTGTCAATTTAACACCAAATGTTAAGATTTTAAAAGTTGAAATTTTTCAGGTTTCTACATTATTTGCGGTATTTTTAATTAAAAATTTGTAAAATTTCTTAAAATGCTAGCAAAAAATTTTTTTCTTTGATTTAGAATAATTGTAGAAGACATTAAAAAACTTTGGTGGGACATGAAAACAAATTCTATTAAATATGACATTACCCGTAAGCAGGGATATTCTTCGGTCCATAGAGGCCCGCAGATATTCAAAGAGAAGAGTGCGGGTTTGTGTGAAAAAAATAACGCGGATAAAAGTGTAACATTTAGCGGTGGCTTAACTAGGATGAGTGAGGCTGCCGCTAATTGTTTTAATAGTAATTCATTAAATGCTGCTTCATCAAGCAGCGGCGGTTTATTTAAGAAAAAATGGTTTGATTCTTTCTTAAGATATGCTGATGCTCATAACATAGGCTGCAGTGCTTTAATGTCATTAATTCTGGCAGGGTTGTTAAGACCCGCAACAATTATGGCGCTTCCTGGTAAAAAAGATAAGGAAGATAAAATTTATGCTTCCGGTCATTCAATTGCATCAGGTATTATCGGTTTTGGATTTTCAACTCTTCTTACAACACCTTTGGATATAGCTGTTAAAAAGCTTTTTGAAGATGCTAAAGAAAAACTTCCTATTCCGAAAGAAGGTATTCCAAAAGGAGCAAAACGTTCTGATTATACAAAATTCAATATGGGTATTTTGAATAAAAAATATCTCAGATTGGCAGAACTGAAAAAGATGGCAGCGGAAGCAACAACAGAAGCAGAAAAGAAAGCAATTAAACAGCAAATAAATGCTCTGGAACTTTCAATGAAAAATATTGCAGAATGGGTAATTGCAGTTCCCCGTGCAATGTTGACAATTGCATTAATACCGCTTGTTCTGAAGTATGTGTTCGGTCTGGAAAAGAAAAAGAAACCGGCAGCTCCGGCTCAGCAGGAACAGCAGAATTTATCAAAATCAGTACAGGATGAGGCTGTAAGACGTATTATGCAGAATAAACATATGAATGATTTTAAAGGAGGGAATAAATAATGAATGTAACCCTCAATACAAACAGAACAAATACATTTAACCAAAACCAAAACAGAAATGTAAATCTTGCTTACAACCCAAACTTTACCGGCGGGAAGTTCTCTGTTTTATTAAATACTACAGAGAAGAAACTCGGAAGAGCCTTGTTTGAGGCTGAAAAAAATGAAAGTACTATTGTTAAGCCGGTAGTTGAAGATTCAAAATTCTTTGAACGTATTAATAAATATTTCAAGAAAAAATATAATAGCTTTACTGATTGGATTGCAGAGCATTTTACAAAGCCTGTATTTGACAATAAATATGTTGATAAGTTTGCAGATAAAGTAAAAGGCAGCAATAACCTCTTTAAACATTTCTTAGCAATCGGCTCATTGATTACAAGCGGAATGTATATGGAAAAAACTCTTACCAATAAAGACTTAGACAGTGACAGAAAGCGTACACTCGCTGTAAACCAGGGGTTAACTTTCCTTGTATCTACTGGCGGTGCTTATTATCTTGATAACAAACTTAATAACTGGTGGGATAAAGTTACTGTAAAATATGCTGGTGCTAAATTCAATGATGAAAATTTTGCTAAAAACTTTATTAATACAAATAAAGAAAATAAAAAAGCCGGAAAAGCTTTATTAAAAGCAAAAGATTATATTGGCGATAATATTAAAAAATACCTCTGTGAAGATAATGAGATTAAGAAATTCAAGAGCCAGATAAAGGGTATGGGTGTATTAAAATCAATGCTGGTATTTGCTCTTGTATATAGATATATCGTTCCGGTTGCAGTAACTCCGGTTGCCAATAAAATCGGAGATGCTCTGGTCGCAAAAAAGAAAGCAAAAGAAGCAGCAGAAAAAACTTCTAAATAAATAAAAATAAAAAAAGGCTCCTTTATCACAAGGAGCTTTTTAATATTTAATACCAATCATAGTGAAAGTTGGCATATTAATAATTTTTGATGATGAGCTTTCGTTATAGAAAGAAACATTTCCTGAACATACCGGAATGTTGAGTTCTTCACAGGCATTTTTTATTGATAGGATAGTTTTTTTGAACTCTGACATCGTCGGAGGAATCTCAGGATTGGTAAAATTAAGGCAGTTTGTAATTCCTTTTGGTGAATAGCCTCTTTGTTTGAAAACTTCTCCGGCATTTTTAATAGCATCAAAACAGTTTTTAACAGTAGAAGAAAACGTATAAATCCCGAGTGAGCATTTTTCTTCCCATAGATAAATCGAGTTAAACTGCGGGCATTCATCAGGCTGAAACTGTGTTCTTGCTCCTACGGTATGGTCGTATTGATTATAAATATATTGTGAATTGATGTCTTTTAAAGGTGGATCATTAACCGGTATTTCAGTAAAATCAAGTTTCACCGGAGGCGGTGTGACAAGAACATCTGCCGGAATATCTGCCAGTATTTTTTCACCCTGCCTTACAACGTAATTCCCATTCTCTGTAACTTTGCCTATAATAGAATATTCCAGTTCATACTTATTTAAGATTTTTTCTATTTGAGTAACTGCGGAAGCCTCGATGACAAAGAGCATTCTTTCCTGTGTTTCTGAGAGCATAATCTCAAAATCTTTAATAGTTGCATCGCCCAGATGTATTTTTGATAAATCAATATCAACTCCAACCCCGCTTTTGAATGCTACCTCGGATGTGGATGATAAAATTCCGGCAGCTCCGCAATCCTGGCATGCAATGACAAGCTTTTTGCTAAATATTTCAAGGCATGCTTCTATAAGTTTTTTCTTCATAAACGGATTTGCTATTTGTATTGAAAGCTTATCCTCTTTTTTTTCATCGCTCAATTTTTTAGAAGCAAAGCTTGCTCCGCCCATTCCGTCTTTCATTGTAGCTGATCCCGCTAACATTAGAACCTGACCTGCTTGAGCTTTGGAAGATGTTAAAATTTCATCATATTTTGCAATACCTATTGCAGTAACATTTACAAGCGGATTTTCAGTAAATCTTTCATTATACAGAACTTCGGTTGAAACTGTGGGAACGCCTATAGAGTTTCCGTAATTTGAAATTCCGGCAACAACGCCTTCAATAATTCTTTTGTCATCGCCAAATTTTAGAGAATTACAAAGTGCTGCAGGACGGGCGTTCATTGCAAGAACATCCCTTACAATCCCGCCTATTCCTGTTGCAGCTCCGTTAAAAGGCTCAACCGCACAAGGGTGGTTATGTGATTCCATTTTAAACAGGATTGCATGCTCTCCTACTTTTATACCGCCTGCATTTTCATTGTAAAATACCGCACCGTCTCTCGGCAGTAGCTTAAGCAGTTCTTTCGAATGCAAATATCCGCAGTGCTCTGAGTATGTTGCGCTGAAAAGATGAAGTTCAAATTCGTTTGGTTCTCTGTTTAATTTTTCTTTTATATAATTATAATATTTCATGGAAATATTCAAAAACCTTTCTTCCGTCAGTTAATCCCAATTCTTTAAATACGGCACGTTCAGGATGCGGCATCATACCTATTACTTTGTTTGAGCTGTCAATAATTCCGGCAATCCTGTCATCAGACCCGTTTACATCCTCTGCGTACCGGAGGAAAACCTCTTCATTGCCAAGCCCTGTGTAATTTCCCTGATGGTGGGCAACCGGAATGTTTATAATTTCTCCCTGAAATTCTAAAGGAACAACTTTTGAGATGAACTTAAGATTTTCATTAAATGTGAGTGCTCCGGAAAGCATTTTAGCTTCTGTTAAAATTTGAAATCCGTTACAAATTCCTACAATAAGGCTCTTCCCGATAGGAAGCGATTTTACGGCTGGCGACAGTTTTGCAATTCTCCCTGCTGAAATATGGTCGCCGTAAGCAAATCCGCCTGGCAGAAAAATAATATCATAATTCCTGGTAATCCTATCTGCATGCCATATATATTCACTTTGCCATCCGAAACTATCGCATGCTCTTTTTGTATCAGTTTCACAGTTTGTTCCTAAAAATGTAATTATTCCGGCTTTTACTGTACTTTTTCCCATAAAATTTCATACTCTTCGATAACACTGTTTGCAAGAATTTCTTCCGCTACGGTTTTTACTATTTCCTGTGCATTTTCCTCGTTTTCTGCTTCAAAATCCAGAGAATAAATATTGCCAACCCTGCATTTTAAGTTTTGAACCTTAATAAGCTGAGAAACAGCTTGTTCAAGGGTTTTCGCCTTAATATCTTTGATTTCCGGCTTAAGATTAACTTTTACTTTTGCTTTAAATTGCTTCATAATGCTTTACATAATAGCAAAAAAAAATATTCAGTGCTATTAGAATAATATGAGAATATTACCATTAATGCAAAATTCATATACCGGAGTGCGTAAAGCACCAACTTTTAAAAGTATTATCCGCGATGTTGAAGACCAAGACGGAAATACTATAAATAGTAATACAACTTGTTTTTATCGTAAAGATCTTGACTGGCGCGGGCTGGGTGATTATCTTATGAACAAATATCAGGATAAAGATAAGGTAAATGTCTACAGTTACGGCTGCTCAGACGGCTCGGAAGCAATGTCGCTTGCAATATTACTGAAGGAAGGATATGGTTATAGATCCAGAAAATTCTATCCTATTTATGCTAAAGATAATGACGAATTTATTCTGAATAAAATTCGATCCAGTAATATAAAAATGTACTTTAGCGATATTGATAATGTTGTTGATTATTCATATAATCATCTGGGCAGATATTTTGAGATTTTTCCGCAAAGACCCCAAGATGAGTCAATGATTGTTCATCCGACTTATGAACTTAATAGTAAAATCAGATATAGTAAAGCTAATGCTTTAAGAGATGTACACAAAGTTCCTTCTGAAAATACTGTACTTATGATAAGAAATATAATGCCTTATATTGGAACGAAAAGCCAGCAGGAAGAGTTTATAAATAATGTTATAACAAAGCTTCAAAAGAACTGTGTTGTTATAATTGGTACGGACGAAGAACAGATGGGAATTGGTGAGAAACTTGAGAATTCAGGTTTTGTAAAAACTAAATTACACCACGTCTATGAAACCGTAAATAAATAGCTCCGGCGTTATTTGCTTGCTAAAAAAATACATTTGTAGTATATTCATAGCAGGGGTAAGAAGTGGATAATAAAGATACGTTGGATTTGGAAGCTATTGCTAAGAAATGCAATTTATTTACAGGGAATGAAGAAGCTGTCCCTGATGATGTTATCCGCAAAATAAATGAACTTGATGAAGTTTATGAACGGGATAATCTTGTAAAGATTTATAATTATTTTCTTTCTGTTTCAAAATCTCCTGATATTCTGATGGCGGTTATCCGTTGTGAAGACAGGTTCAGAGATGCTTCTTCGCTTAGTCCTCTTCTGGATATTCTTTTGTGGAAGAATGATGATGATAATCTTGATAAGGAAAAGTTTGTTAATGCAAGGGTAATGTGTGCTAAGGCGATTGCAAATTTGAAAGATACTTCAGCCGTTACTCCGCTTTTATATTGTTTGAATAATAAAGACGAAAATTATAAGGTGCGTTTTGCGTGTGCGGATGCTTTGGGAAGAATAGGCGATAGATATGCGGTTGCACCTTTAATTGAGGTTATGAAAGATGAAGAGGAGCGTTCTGTTTATTTAAGGGAATCCGCAGCCTCAGCTCTTGGCATGATTGGCGATATGAGGGCTCTGGATCCGCTTGTTAGTATTCTTGAAACAAAACAGGGCATTATGGATAAGTTTACTTTTTTAAAGGAACGAGTTATTGAAGCTCTTGGAAAATTAAGATTTGATCATAATGACAGAGTTTTTAATGCCTTAAAAAGTTCTTTGATGGATGAGTCCTCTCAAATCAGGATTAATGCAATAGAGGCACTTATGGACAGCGAAAACCCTGATGCTTATGATGTTATAAAAGGCTGCCTTGCCGATGATGATGATGAAGTTAAGAAAAATGCTCTGATTGCACTTTATAATATGGCGGGTAGGCGTATTCTTGACGAGGTTATCAGCGGCGAGGGGTATAATGACTTTTTAAAAGTTGAGGCTGTTTCAATGCTAGAAGAGTATGAAACCGATGAAGATGAGGAAACTGTAAGACGGATTCGCGAGGAATATGATGAATAAATCTGTTATACTATTATCAGGCGGTTTGGATTCTCTGGTAAGTCTTGGCTTGGCACAAAAAGAATATAATGTTAAATTAGCGCTTACTTTTGACTACGGGCAAAAGTCTGCGCAGGATGAAATAGAGGCTTCTGCAAGGATTTCAAAATATTACGGGCTTAAGCATGAGGTTATAACACTTGAATGGTTAAAAAATATTACTACCACATCGCTTGTTTCTGATAAAGATGTTCCTTCCGGAAAACTTCTTGATAATCCTGAACAGTCTGCAAAGCTTGTATGGGTGCCGAATCGTAACGGTTTATTTTTGAATATTGCAGGCAGTTATGCAGATGCAGAAGGGTTTACTCATATTATTATCGGAGCTAATAAAGAAGAGGGTGAAACTTTTCCTGATAATACACAGGAATTTATTGATAGAGTTAACAGTGAATTTGAATATTCAACCCAAAATCATCCTAAAGTACTGGCACCCTTGATAAATTCCGACAAAAATGATATAGTTAGGTTGGCTTTGGAGCATGGCATTCCTCTGGAATATGTCAAAAGCTGTTATAAGGGCGGAGAAAAACACTGCGGAGAATGTGAATCCTGCACAAGATTGAAAAACGCTCTTCTTCATAACGGTGATACCCGCTTTATAAAACTTCTTTTTTAATATATAGTAAAAGCATGAAAACAAAATTATTAGAACAGGAAATTAAATACGAAGGCTGGCAGCTTTCACCTCACTGGATATATAAAAATTTTAAAATTCAAGGCGATGCAGCAGTTGCATTTATCGGAGAATGTGAAGTCAAGCTGACTGAAATGGTTGATATTGAAGATGTTATTAACAATGAGCCGATTTATAGCAAATCAATGCTTAGTTTTATATCAGAACAATTCAATATAGGACTTGTCGAAGGTGTTTTCAGGCAAAGGCTTTTGATTTGCATTATTAAAGAAGCTCTTGAAAAACGCGGAGTTTTTGTTAGAAGAAACGGTGATGATTTATTTGTTAACGATAAAAAGCTTACTGTTTCAATCGCTACAAAATCTGTAAATTCAATTCTTATTCATACAGGAATTAATATAGATTCAAATGGTGCCCCTGTAAAAGCTTGCGGTTTGAAAAATGACTTAGGAATTTTCGACATTGAAGCGTTTGCCGCTGAAATTCTTGAGAAATATTCTGAAGAAATTGATGATATAATACTGGCAAGCACAAAAGTTAGAGGAGTATAGCATATGATAGATGATGAGCCAAAGCAGAGTGCGCATATAAGTTATCGCGACTATAAAAAGCTTGTTAACAGAAATCCTAGACAAAGTCTTATTTTATTTGTGTCCGTATTTTTTACTTTGCTTCTTGTATTTTTGGGATTTGCAAAATTAATGTCACCGGATGTTGATATCAGTCTTGGTGATGAAGAAGCTGTACTTGAAGAGGATTCCGGTATAAGAGGCGGAGTTGACCACAGGTTAAAAGAAATTCAGATGGAAGATAACTACGATGCTATTGGCGGTGAAGATTTGGCTGTTGAAGATGATGGCAAAGTTGTTATTCCTAAAACAAAGGACACACAACAGGAAGAGGCTGCTGTTCCTCAGGAAGAAGAGCCTATAAATCTGGAACATAAGAGTGCGCCTCCTGCATCGCAAGCTGATGTTACTCATGAACAAACTACGCAAACTACGGCAGCACCAGCGCCGCAAGCTGCTCCAACACCTGCAATTAATGCAAGAGTTGTTGTTGGTTTCTATACAACAGCGGAGCAGGCTGAAGTTGCAAGAAGTATTTTGCAGGATGCAGGTCTTGGCATGGCGCCTTTTATCAGAAAAATGGGCAGTGGATATACATTACAGGTAGGTTCATATAATTCTAAGGAAAAAGCTATGAATGTAGCTAACGAGCTGCTTATTAAAAATTACCCTGCCAGAGTAATCATTGAACAGAAATAACATTTGCGTGCAGTTTCCGTTTGTGCTAAGCTTTAGATACAATAAGGAGAAGCTATGGAAAGTTTAAGAGATAAATACGAAGTTGTTATCGGTTTGGAAGTTCATGCTCAATTGAAAACCAAATCAAAAATATTTGCACCGGACGGAACTGAATTCGGTAAAGAACCAAATTCTGAAACAAGCCCTATTACGCTTGGTATGCCGGGTGTATTGCCTGTTCTAAACAGAGAAGTTGTTAATATGGGAATTTTGACAGGTCTTGCATTGAACTGTGAAATCCCTGCCAGATGCAAATTTGACAGAAAACAGTATTTCTATCCGGATTTGCCGAAAGGTTATCAGATTTCACAATATGATGAACCTATTTGTATAAACGGTCATATTGATATTAAAGGTAAGAGAATTGGTATTACAAGAGCTCACCTTGAAGAAGATGCCGGTAAGCTTGTACACGCAGGTGCTGCAGGGTTAGCAGGGTCAAGTTATTCACTTGTTGATCTGAACAGAGCAGGAACTCCTCTTCTTGAAATTGTTTCAGAACCTGATATGAGAAGTTCTGATGAAGCAAGAGCTTATATGGAAGAGCTGCGAAATATTGTTAGATATATCGGTGTTTGCGACGGTAACCTTGAAGAAGGGTCTATGAGATGTGATGCTAATATTTCTATTATGCCGAAAGGCTCTAAAGAATTTGGCACACGTGCTGAAATCAAAAATGTAAATAGTTTTTCTGCTCTTCAAAGAGCTATTGAATACGAAATAGACAGACAAATCGAAATTGTCGAAGAAGGCGGAAAAGTTGTTCAGGAAACAAGGCTATGGGATGATAATGCAAGAGAAACCCGCTCAATGAGAGGTAAAGAAGATGCTCATGATTACAGATACTTCCCTGAACCGGACTTGATGCCTCTTGAAATTTCAAGAGAATGGGTGGAAGACATCCGGGCTAAAATGCCTGAATTACCTGAAGCAAAACGTCAGAGATATATGAGTTTAGGCTTGAGTGAATATGATGCAGGTGTAATTGTTGAACAGATGAGTCTTGCTTTATTCTTTGATAAAGTTCTTGAACTCGGTGCTAATCCGAAAATCGCAGTTAACTTTATGATGGGCGAAATTGCTGCTTATCTCAAAAATGAAAAACTGGATATTTCTGAAACTAAACTTACACCTGAAAATCTTGTTGAGCTGATTGCATTGATTGAAAAAAATACAATTTCAAATAATATCGGTAAACAGATTATTATAGATATGATGAAAGACGGTACAAAGGCTTCTGAAATTGTTGAAAAACGCGGTTTAAGCCAGATTTCAGACGAAGGTGCAATTAAAGAAATCTGTCAGAAGGTTGCTGATGCCAACCCTGAACAGGTAGAAAAATATAAAAACGGTAAAGTCCAGCTCCTTGGCTTCTTTGTTGGTCAGGTTATGAAGGAAACAAAGGGCAGGGCTAATCCTAAAGCCGTTAATGATCTTATGAAAGAAATCTTAGGGTAGGCTTATAAGCCTGCCCTTGAGGTATATATAGATCTGGACACTGCGCAGGCGCTGCCGGCAGTAAATTAGAAATTAATACCGTAGAAGTTATTTAAGGGTGTTTATGTTTTTTAAAGAAAATAAAAAATCGAGTATGGAGCAGGAAATTTTTGAACAGGCTGCTGTTCTTGAAAATTTGCTTAAAACTCATGTAAATGATAACAATTATATTTTGTTTGATATTCCTACAGATATTTCTAAAATTGTTATTGTTGCAAGCGGGTCATCTTATCATTGCGCCAGATATGCTGCTGATTTATTCGGAAATGTTGCCGGCATGGAGGCTCGTGCAATATATTCAAGCGAATTTTTGTTGAAATCAGCTGTTCCGCATGATAATGATATTTTGTATGTCTTTATAACACAGTCCGGCGAAACCTCTGATACAAATTCTGCTTTAAGAAAAGCTAAAGAATTTGGAATGAGAACCCTTTGTATTACTAATAAAAAAGATTCTACAATCTGGCAGGCTTCTGATTTTAAGATTGACTGCTGTGCAGGCGAAGAAAAAAGTATTGCTGCCACAAAATCTCTGACTACCCAGATGTTATGCTGTACTTTGCTTGTTTTAAAATATGCAGCACATAAAGGTATTGATATTGCCGGCTATCTGGCTGAATTAAACCGGCTTTCCGAGGCGGTAAATGATACATACAAGCTTCATCCTAAGATTAAAGATATGGCAAAATTTCTTGCAAAGTTTAAAAATATTGTTATAACTGCCGATGGAATTTCTTATGCAATAGCAAAGGAAGCTTCCCTGAAAATAAAAGAGACCTCTTATATAAATGTTTATTCAAATATTTTGGGTGAATTTATGCATGGGCATGTTGCAATTTTAAATCACAAACCAGCAATGATTCATATTTCAGTGAATGATTTGAGCTACACCGCAATAAAAAATCTTAATAAAATTGAAGAAGACTATAATCCGCCGCTTTGCGTTATTGGATGTTCCAACGAAAAGATAAAAACAAAGTTTAATATAAACATAAACTGTGAAAGCGATATTGTGAAATGTTTCTGTATTGTTGTAATTATTCAACTTCTTGCGTTGGAAACAGCTCAGTGTCTTCACAGGAATGTTGACAAGCCGCATGGGTTGAATAAGGTTGTTAAATAATTAATATAGTGAGAGTTAAGTATGATAAAGTATTTTGTAATATTTTCTGTAATTCTTTCAGCTTTAATTATGTCAGTAGAAGCTGCTACCTGGATAGAAATTGATAACAAAATGTATATTGACAGAGATAGCATTGAATATACAAAAAATTATTCCGGACAAAACCTGGCTTCTTTTTGGATTAAAGATTTAAACGACGGCTCAAAAAGATTTAAAGAGCTTGAGGTAAAGTATAAGAAAAAGGTTTGGTATACAATGAATAAGTATATGATAAACTGTGATGCAAAAGAGATATTAATATCTGATTCAATAGATTACGATTTACAAAGGTATCCGATAAAATCTTATGAATTTGGAACATATTCTTTTTCAGCTATAGTTCCTGAATCGTATGGGGAATATTTTTATCAAATCGTATGTTTTGCAGAATAAAATAGTTAATATTATACATAAGAAATGTTTCTAAAAGAAAAGCGGTCGTTTTGACCGCTTTTTTAAAATTGTTTTAAAAATCTTACATCATTATTAAAGAATAATCTTATGTCATCAATTGCGTATTTTAGCATTGCAAGTCTTTCTACTCCCATACCAAACGCAAATCCGGTATAAACTTCCGGATCAATTCCGACATTTCTTAAAACATTAGGATCAACCATTCCGCATCCTAATACTTCAAGCCATCCTGTACCGGAGCAGGTTCTGCAGCCTTTACCTTCGCACATAATACATTGAACGTCAACTTCAGCAGAAGGCTCTGTGAACGGAAAGAAGCTGCTTCTGAAACGTGTCGGACGGCTTGCTCCAAAATAGATTCTGATAAATTCATTTAAAACGCCTTTCAAGTCGCCAAATGTAATATCTTTATCTACATAAAGTCCTTCAATCTGGTGGAAGAAATTATTTTTGCGGGCATTTATGTTTTCATTTCTGTAAACTCTGCCAGGTGCAATCACCCTGATTGGCGGTTTCTGTCCTTCCATTGCATGAATCTGAGCCCCCGATGTCTGGCTTCTTAAAACTATATTTTTGGCTATTGTTGTATAAAAAGTATCTTGGACATCTCGCGCCGGGTGATCTTTTGGTACATTTAACGCATCAAAGTTGTAATAGTCAGTTTCAACTTCCGGGGATTGTATATCCGGAACAACAGAAAAGCCAAGGCTTTGTAAGCTTGAAACAATCTCATTTGTAGTTGAAGTTATAGGGTGAACTTTTCCGCGCGGTATAAATTTCCCCGGCAGAGTAATGTCAATTCTTTCTTTTAAAAGTTTTGCATCAAGTTCTTGTTTGTAAAACTCATCATGTTTTTCTTTTAGAGAAGCTTCAAGCTTTTGGGTTATCTCATTTGCAAGAGAGCCGACAATTCTTTTATCTTCATCCGACAAATTTTTAAGGTTCTTTTTTATTTCGTTAAATTCCCCTTTTCTGCTGAGATATTTACCTCTTATTTCATCTAAATCACTGATAGATGCTGCTTTTGATAAATCTGCAACGGCATTGGCATAAATTTGTTCCAGTTGTTCTTTCATTTTAATCCTCTTTTATTCGTTATAGTTTAAAATTTCGTTGTAAGTTTTTTCAAATTTTATTGTTGTGGACTGTCCATGTCCCGGGTAAACAATTATATTGTCGTCAAGTTCAAAAAGTACATTTTTGATACTGTTTACAAGCTTTTTGATATTTCCGCCAAACAGGTCTGTTCGTCCAAAACTCTGGCAGAATAAGGTATCTCCGGAAAATAGAAATTCGTTATCAACTAAAAAGCTCATTCCGCCTTCTGTATGTCCCGGGGTAGGAATTGCTTTTATTTTATGTTCACCCAACTGAAATTCCTGCCAATCCTCAATTCTACCATTTATCACAGGAACTTCTGCCATTGGCAAGTTTAATAATTTCGGCATCATATTAATATTTTCCGCAAGGATTACGTCTTCTTTGTTTATATAAGCATCTACGCCTAGAGCTTCCGTCATTTTATTAACCCCTAAAATATGGTCAAAATGTCCATGGGTTAAAAGGATATATTTAACCTTAGCTCCCAGTTTATATATATCCTCTATGATTTCCTGTTTATATTCAGAACAATCAATGAGAACTGCTTCTTTTGTGTTTTTGTCCATTAACAAATAATTGTTGGCATCAAAAGGTCCCGCAATATATGTATTTAAAATCATGTTTACCGCCTTATCAATTCAAATATATCTTTGCAAGTTTTGAACAGCTCTTCCGCCTTGTCTAACGGAACCATGTTTGGTCCATCGCACAGTGCTTTATCCGGTTCTGGATGAACTTCAAAGAATAACGCGTTTGCACCGACAGCCATTGCAGCTTTTGCAAGGTAAGGGACAAATCTTCTGTCCCCGCCTGAAGAACAACCGTTTGCGCCTGGAAGCTGCACACTGTGTGTTGCATCAAATATAACAGGGTAGCCAAACTCCTGCATTATAGGAATTCCACGAAAATCTACCACTAGATTATTGTAGCCGAATGATGTTCCGCGATCAGTTAGAAGTATGTTATGGTTTCCGCTGTCTTCAACCTTTTTAATAAGCGGTCCCATTTGCTCAGGTGCCAGAAATTGACCCTTTTTGATGTTTACTATTTTACCTGTTCTGGCAGCTGCCACCAGCAAATCTGTTTGTCTGCATAAAAATGCAGGGATTTGAAGCATATCTGCTACTTCCGCAACAGGTGCAGCCTGTTCCGGAGTATGAATATCCGTTACTATCGGAAGGTCAAAATCTTTTTTTATTTTTGCAAGCATTTCAAGCCCTTTTTCCATACCTGGACCTCTGAAAGAAGTAATGGAAGAGCGGTTTGCTTTATCAAAAGATGATTTAAATACATAGTTGATGCCGAGTTTTTCGGTAATTTCTTTCAGCTTTTCAGCTGTTCTGTTTAAAATATCCTGATTTTCAATAGCGCAGGGACCAGCAAGTATTGTGAGTTTATCCCCGCCTATTTCAAAATTTCTTAATTTAATTCTCTTCATATTCATATCCCTATTATATGTAAAATACTGTCTAAGTGCAAGAAAACTTTACTGTTTTAATTAATTATGTTAAAATCCTCATATAGGAGAGATATATGAATAAACAAATTACTAATCTGAATAATAATATTGAATTTTTTTATAAGAGAAATGAAAATACTCCGCGAGTTGCGCTTTGTATGAATTTTTCTATTAATAGTCCTGAAAAAAGCGCCGGTATTTATGTTCTTATGACAAGATTGTTTCTTCAGGGTACCAAAAACAGAACAGCTGAAAAGCTTGCAGAAGAACTGGATTCTTATGCAATTGAATTTTCCAATGAATTAAAGCAGGATTATTTGAGATTTAGATTTGTTTGTTTAAATGAAGATTTTTCAAAAGCGCTTGAAATTATGTCCGATATTATAAAAAATTCTACTTTTGAAGAATTTGATAAAGAAATTGCGAAAATGGAAGGAGAAATTACGGCAGAACTGGATTCTCCGCGAGCTAAGGTGTCTGATGCTTATTACAAGACTATGTTTGAGAATCATCCGTACGGCAATACTTCAACAAAAATACTTGAAAATATTAAAAATATAACCAAACAGGATATTATTGAAGCTTATAATTCTATATTACAAAACAGTAAAAAAGTGATTACTTTTGTGGGCGACCTTGATTTTGATAGTGTTCTTCCTGAATTAAACAAAAATTTTGCAGAACTCCCGAATGATAAGTGCGAAAAAAATCTTATTCCTGTTAAACCTTTAACTTCGCACAGAGATACAGAAATAATAAAACCTGATGCAAACCAGGCACACCTGCTTAAAGGGTGGAGAGTTCCTTCTTATTTAGATAAGGATTATCCTGCACTTGTATTGCTGAATATTATTCTTGGTGCTTCAGGTCTTTCATCCAGATTGTTTCTAGAGTTAAGAGATAAAAAAGGTCTTGCTTATGTTGTAAGAAGTTCTTACGAACCGCTTGAACTGTGCGGGAATTTTTCAATTTATATTGCAACTGAACCTAAGAATATTGATGTCTCTCTTGCAGGTTTTAAAGAAGAAATTCAAAAAATCAAATCAATTCCTGTAAGTGAGGAAGAACTTGAAAATGCAAAGAATAATATAATCGGTAAATGGGCGTTTACAACAGAAACAAATAACCAGCAGGCTTGTATTTTAGCTCATCATGGAATTATGGGGCTGGGTTTTGATTTTCTTGAGAAAACAAAAGAGGCAGTAAAGGCTGTAACGTCCGAGCAATTACAGCAATGCGCAAATAGATATTTTAATGATAATTATGTTTATGCTGTTTTAAAGCCTTAACCTTATCAGGTAATAGCTGATTTAGCTCATTTAATAAATAATGTGTTTCGAGGTGTTGTGTCTTGAAACTGTTTGTGCTGCTATTAGTAATAATATTATTTTTGCCGGATACGGGAGCGGCAGAAGAATTTCAACCCCTGTATGTCAGTACGGTTTTTGATTCGCAGGTAAGCTTAATTGAAAATGATTTCCAAAAAACTCTGCCTCGGAAAAAGACAATAGTATATACTAAAGTCCCGCGCGGGTTGGTTTTAAGTATTGATGAGAGTGAATTTTTTGAGAAAGGCAGTTCTGTGCTGAAACCGGATGGAAAGATGCTTTTGAATTGTATTTCTGAGGTTTTGAAAAACTTTGATAATCAATGCGTTGTAGAAAGTCATACGGATGAGCCTATTTCTCATGAGAATATTATGAAGTATGATTGGGAATTAACTATTATGAGGGCAAATGCAATAGTAGATTATGTTGTTATACAAACCAAATTCCCATACGACAGAATATTCCCGCAAGGGTTTGGCGAAATAATGCCTTTCAATGACAATGTTGCACGTAAAGACTTTAGCGACAGAAGGATAGATTTTGTAATTTTTGATTATGATATAGAACGTTAAGCAATAATACTCTGGCGCATACGGGAAGTTCTGTTTTCGCTGAGGATGTTTTTAAGCTTCATAATAGCCTGTGCATGTAACTGGCATACGCGGGATTCAGACATATTGATGGTAGCCCCGATTTCTTTCAGCGTCATGTTTTCCTGATAGTAAAGAACCATTATGATACGTTCACGTTCAGGAAGACGCTGGAGAGCTTTCTCAAGTTCCTGCTTAACATTTTTTTCTTCCATATTTTCTTGAGGGTTTAATTTGTTAGTATCCTGAATTGTATCAATGATTTCAACACTATCATCTGTATTGCCGCGTTTTTCATAAATGGATGTCATTGTGGTATCTTCAGCCATAATCTGGTTAACCTTTTCGGCATCCATATTAAGATAATTTGCAATTTCAGATGTGGTCGGCATTCTGCCGAGTTCCTGCTTTAGAATTTCCTGTGCATTTTTTATATCTTTAATTTTTTTTCTTACACTTCTTGGCAGAAAATCTTCGGAACGGATTTTATCTAAGATAGCGCCGCGTATTCTTATCAATGCGTAAGTTTCAAATCTGGTATTTTTTTGCGGAGAATATCTTTCTATTGCATTAATTAAACCTTCTACCCCGTACCCTGCAATATCTTCTATTGAAATTGTCGCAGGAAGATTTACCTTAACACGTCCTACAACGTAGCGGATTAAATAAATATACTGCACAATCAAAGTATCTCTAACTTCTTTGTTAGACTTGTCCTTAAAATATTCCTCCCACAACGCAATTAGTTCCTCTTCCTGTAGTCTTTTAATATTGTTGTAAGATGTGAAATCAAAACTTTGATCCATTAATCCACCCGAACATTGTTTAATATTTCTTTACATTACTATTCTATAACATCTGCCTTTTGCCACATCATTTAAAAAGAGGAAAAGTTTTAAAATTACTAAAGTTTGTGATGTAGTAGCAAAAATAATTTTGTTCATGTATTATATCAATGACCATTTGTAAAAATAAAAGGAGTAATAAATGATTCAACCGGTTGACAATAAAAGAACAGTTGTTTATACAGGTGCAGGATTAGGATTGGGTGTTGTTGCCGGAGGTATAGGAGGGTATTTATCCAATCCACATTTGAAAAAAGGTTTAGTAACTGATGAGTTTGTTTCAAGCTATTTAGATAAAGAAGTACATGATGATATTGAATTGATGACTAAGAAGTCTAAACAATTAAAACAAATTGCGGAAACAGGTTCTATTGATAATATTCCGGATGATGTTCTTAAAGAGATTGCTGATGGCGGTCCGAGTTTGAAGACCTTATCCAAAGAAGAGCGCAAGGCGGTAGTTAACCAGATTATACAGGAAGGCTATGAAGAATTTGGTGTAGATAACTGGGATGATTTAATCAAGCGCTCAAGAGAAGACATTCTTCAGCAATTGCCTGAAAATCAAAAGAAAGCTATTGCTGATTATGATAACTTGTTATTTGCTGAAAATACAGAACCGGAAAAAATGAAGGAAGTTTTCATGAAAAATTCCCATAAGTTCCAACTGGATTCTAAACTGCCTCTGGACGAGGCAATCGATGAAATTGTTGACGGAAAATCAGTAAAAGAAATTAACCAATTTATTCTTGATCAAAAACAATTTGAGCAAGAATCATTCAATAACTACAGAAACTTGTATAAACGCAAGATTACTGAATATTTAACAGGTAAATCTACGAATGAAGAGGGACTAAAAGCTATAAAGATATTTGATTTAACAACTGATGAAGGCAAGCAGGCTGCTAAAAGGGTTGATAAACTTGTTAGAAAAGGTAAGCTTGTAGCCGCAGGTAAGTGGGCAGCAATAAGCGGAGGTGCTCTTGCTTTAATCGGTGCCGGTATTGCTCTTTTGACCGGAAATAAAAAGGCTTAAGCTTAAAAATCAAATATGGTTTTGTTCAAAATTCTAAGATACTTTCCTTTTTTGCTCCAGCGGAATTGGAAAGTTTCTTGTCTTGAACGGTGGTTTTTGTATGGTGTTAACTTCCTTAGTTGATTGTAAATTTTTGAAAAAGAAACTTCTTCTACAGGTTTACGCCAAGGTTTCTTTAAAAAGTGTACTATTAAAGGGATTTCTTTTTCCTGTTTGTACTTTAGTAAGCTATTCTTAACCTCAGCGGACAGGTTATCCCATGTGTTATCGTGAAGCACCATATAATTATATCTTGTTTCTAATATTTTTACTTTGTCATGGCATACATAGTTGATACAATCCTGATCCGGGAAAGCAAAGATTTTTTCTTTTAAGCTTGCATAGATTTTTTCTTCAATATTTTCTTCTCTCATCAATTTCAAATTCATCAGCATCATGCCGCTGTTGAAATATTTTTTCATTTCTTCAATGTCCCAATTAAGAAAATCTTTAAAATATTCCTTAGTAAATAATTTTTTATTATTGTCGATACCAATTTCTTCTCCGGAATTGATATTTGCAACCATTCCGTAATCATGAACTCCTGCAAGATAATATCCTGCTAAATCCTGATTATAAAATTCCGATAAATCTCCCATTACCATTGTGTCTGCATCTAAAAATAAAATTCTTTCATCTTGACAAATTGACGGAAGTGCAAGAGGAAAATACACTGCACTGGATGACCATGAGCCGGTGAATAAATTGTCAAATTTGCCGGACATATTAACCCAGAAAGTCTTGCCTGCCCTTTTTTCCTCAGAATCAATCATAGCTTCAATTTTCGCCATATCTGATTTTTTTAAATTATCATACATCAGATAAAAGTTAACATTCTGATTATGCTGTAATATTGATTTGATTGCTGCAGCAGCATAAGGTGCAAAATTACTGTCAAATCCCATGGCTATATTAATCATTATCGGTTGAGTCCTCTTTATTTTCCTCTTCATGCGGCTTTCTTATGATTTCAACCCTTGTAACCCTTGCGCCGTCAACTTCTTTAACTGTAAATGTTAAATCGTTAAATGATACTGTATCTCCTACTTCAGCAAGTCTTCCTAAAAGTTTGACAACAAGTCCGCCTATAGTATCAACATCTTCATCGTCAACGGTTTCTTCCGGTATACTGAAAAACTCAGCCATTTCATCAATTCGCATCATAGCATTTGCTATATATTTATTCTGTTCAATTTCTTTAATGTCGCATTCTTCTTCTTCGTCAAACTCATCCTGCACTTCACCAAAGATTTCTTCCAGAACATCTTCAAGAGTAATTAAACCTGAAGTTCCGCCAAATTCATCAACAACAATTGCCATCTGTCCTTTTCTCTTTTTAAATTCAAGTACTAGATTGTCCATTGTAATTGTTTCAGGAACAAGAAGAATTTCTCTTACCAAATCTTTTATAGGACGCTCTTCATTTTTTAGAGATAAAGAATATAAATCTTTAACATGTATTAACCCTGTAATATGGTCAATATCCTCACTGTAAACCGGATACCTTGTATACTGGCTTTCCGCAGCAAGGTTGTTAAGCTCTTCAAAGGTCATATCTTCTGGAATACAAACCATATCAGTTCTTGGTATCATAACCTGTTTTGCAGTAAGATCTGAAAATTTAAATACATTATGAAGCATATCCTTTTCGGTTTCATTCAGCACTCCGCCGTTATAACTTGCATTTACAAGCATGTCCAGTTCTTCTGTTGAATGAACAAGAGAACCTTTGTGAGAATGCGGAATGTGCATCATATTTAAAAGATAATTTCCAAAACCATTAAGTAACCATATAAATGGATTAAAAATTGTTGTAATAAATTTCATTGGTCTTGCAACAACCAGAGCAGTTGATTCTGTGTATTCAAGTGCAATAGACTTTGGTATAAGTTCACCTATAACAACATGAAGAAAAGTTATAAGAGCGAACGCAATTGATACGGAAACAGTATGTGTTGCAATTGATTTGCTAATACCAGGCAGGAATGCAAAAACCGGTTCAATTATAGTTGCCAGAGTTCCTTCTCCGACCCATCCTAAACCGATACTTGAAATAGTAACGCCCAGTTGTACTGCTGCTATAAATTTGTCTAAATCCTTCAACGCTTCAAGTGCAATTTTAGCGTTAAAATTCCCCTCATTTACCAGTTGTTCAATACGGGTTTTCCGGACTTTTACCATAGCAAATTCTGATGCTACAAAGAAGCCGTTAGACAATAGTAAAAGAACAATCAGTATTAAATTAAATACAATTCCTATATTTGTCGTCTCACTCATTTATTTTTTTATCTCTCTTAAATAATTTTTAATAATACTTATAATAATATTAATTATATTATTATTAATTAAAAAAAGCAACTGCCGGTTATTTTACATCCAGTTCCCTTAACTGGGTATAAATCATTGGAGAAAATCCTTTTGTAGTGACAATGTCAATAACTTTATACTGGTTAGGCAGAGCTAAAAGGGATGGCGAATTTATATGATATATTCCGTCCTGCATTTTTTCAGAATTCATGTGATAATGACCGGAAAGGAGTGCAATTACATTTGAATGTTTTTTTAACAACTCAAGGTATTCTTCCGCCTTATAAGTGTTATGAGATTTTGAAGGTTTCGGTTCAAGCAGTGGAAAATGCTGACAAATTATTACGGGATTTTTTGAATATTTTGTTAATTGTTTTTCCAGCCAGTCAAGCGTATTTTTTTTAAAATAACCGGTTGTTCCGGGTATTACTTCTTTAGCCCCGTCAACTACAATAAACACAAATTCATCTTTTTTAAACACATAATTAGGTGTTTTATATTTAAAGAAAAAATTATTTTCTTTTACAAGCTCAAAATATCTTTCTTTTGAAAGTCCGTTAGATTTAAATACATCATGGTTTCCGATAACAATGTAATAGGGAACATTTAATTTGTTTGCTATTTTTGTAAATTCTCCGACATATTCCGGATTTGGATCGTTAATATTATCTCCCGTAAAGATTACAAATGAAACGTTATCCAGCTTATTAATATCTTTTACAGCCGCTTCCAAAACTTTTTTTGGATATTCACTTTCGTTTGAATAATGAACATCAGATACCTGAACAAATTTGATTTCTCCGGCACAAACGCTGCAGCCTATTCCAAATAATATTAATAAAGCAGAAATTATTATATTTTTTTTCATTTTTTAACGCTCCGTTTTTCGATAACCGGATTATATCACAAATGAAGATTACATGCTAAAATATGAACAAATGGAGAAATTATGAGATTAGATAAATTTTTAAAAGTTTCAAGGCTGATTAAAAGAAGAACTGTCGCTAACGAAGTTTCCGATACCGGAAGGATTTCTGTAAATGGTAATCCGGCTAAAGCCGGCAAACAGCTCAAAGAAGGTGATATTATAACGATTGAATATGCAAACAGAACAGTAAGTGTAAAAGTTTTGCGTATACCTTTAAATAATGTCAGTATTCAGGAAGCTCCGGGATTGTATGAAGAAATAAAATAAAATTTCTTGATATTTATTTTGTTTTTGTTAGAATGATTCTGTCAATAATCTGCTTTTATTTGTATAGATTTTGGGATTTTAAATCGAAAATGTTTCGGGGTTCTTTAATGTAAAAAAATGTAAAGCAACTTATTCTAAATGGCAAAAAAAAGTTTTGACGGCTCTTATATGAACAGACTAATGTGTATGGAGTAACAATGATTTTACCGATTACAAATCGCTACAGCAACATAAATTTTTCTGCCGGAGAGAAGGAAAATGATGAAAAAAAACTTCCTTACACCCATGATACAGTTCTGAAAAACAGTTTATCAAACCGCATGCGTATCGGATTTGACAAGCTTTCAAATGCTTTGACGCTGTATCCGACAAAGGGGCTGAAAGGAAGCAAAAACGCTAATTTTTATGAATTTTTGACACTCGGCATGGTTCCTTATCTTGTGGGCAGCGGCATGCTGATGGCAGTTTTCAATGCTGCAAATAAACACTTTGCCCCTAATGAAACAGTGAAAGCACAATCTCTCGGTAAAAAAATGGCTCTGGGTGTCTTATTCTACGGTATTATGAAGGAAATTTCAAAATCCTTTGTAACAAAACCTGTTAAAACTCTTACAGGAGTTGATACCGAACTTCCATATGCAAAAGTTATTTATGAACTGCCTGAAAATATAAATGATACAGATATTACAAGTATTGAGTACCATAAAGTTTTTGAGAGCGTTGAATTCCCTCGCTGGGATCTATTGTACGGAAATGAAACAAAAGGCGAAAAGAGGAACCAATATTACGACAGAGTTGCTAAAAAATTAGGTATGGGGACAAATCTTAAAGATTCAGACCAGGAAGTTAAGCCGCGTATAAAAGAAATTGTTGTAAAAACAAATCTTGCCAAAAATATTTCATCATATTTATGGGCTGCAGTAGGTGTAGGTTTGGCATTCCAGGAACCTTGGGATAAATTCTTCAATGCAAAAGGATTTAAAAAATCTACAGAACAATTCTTTGAAAGTCTTGGCGATAGTGCCATAGATTTCTTTAAAGGCGATAAGAGCTCTCTTGGAAAATATTCCGGTAAACTTCTCCTTGGAACCGCTCTTTTATCATCCATTCTTGGTGTTTTAAATGTAATGTCAAGTTCTCAAAAACCTTCAAAGCTTGACAGTGCTGATATTATAGAAAAAGACAGAAAGTATGTGGTGAACTAGTATGAGAACAAATTTAATCCAAAACTACATACAGCAAATTAAAACCCACCCGAAACAAGAGGAGCCTGAGGTAAAAGTTATTACTCCTAAAAAGGCTAAACCTAACTTTGATATTAACAGGGAACTTGCTAACAGAACCTTTATTAAACCTTTAAAAGGTCAGGGACATATTGTAAAAAGTAATATTTTTACAGCGCCGGCAATATTTTTAAAAGATATGATATATGATGCCAAAGCGCTTCATGGAGCTGTAAAAGGCGAAGCAAACGACCACCAGCTTGGTAAACTGAATGATTTAGGCATGAAGTTAGGCGGTCTTGCTATTGCATCATATCTTTATGCTAAAAAGACAACTCCTATGACTAAAGGTATGGAGTTTGTCGGACTTGCTTCATTCTTTGCTTCAATGGCAATTTGGCCTAAGCTTGCAATACAGCTTCCTGCAAAACTAATTCATGGTGTTAATGTTATGCCGGAATACGAAGATAGTTTCGGGCGAAAGAAACCTTTTTATCAGGATCATCAATTTATTCCATGGGATTTGTATTCAGATGATCAAATTAATAAAATAGGCGACAGACTCGGCGTTCCAAGAGATATTCCTAACCGCCGCGACTTTATTCAGGAAAAAATGAGAAAACTTGCACTCCAGAACAATACTCTCTGGATGTTAACTGCAGGTGTAGCCACCCCTGTTATGAGTGCTTTGATATGTAATAAAATGGAACCATATCTTTTAAAATGGCAGGATAACAGACGCCTTAAACAAAATGAGAAAATGATAAATGACTTCTCGAACGCAACTAAAAAGGCAAAATCAGACCGGATTGTTAAAGCTCTTGATAATCTCATCGAATTGCATAAAGATGAGCCTATAACTGATGATTTGCTTCATAAGATTACAAGAACAGTCGGTTTAGGTATGGATCCTATTACTTCACAGGCAATGGAAGACGATTTGCGCACAATTCTGATTTCCGAAAATCCTAAATATACTATTAACAAAAGTAAAATTCCTTTAATGGCTGCAGCTCTGCAAAAGAAAATGTTGAAAAGTAACGTAGACCAATCTAAGCTCAACGCAATTATTCCTGATACAGAAGTTCTTATAAAACATTTTGATGAAAAAGGATTTTCAGGCAAAAATGTTGCAAAATTCAGTGCCGTTGAAGGTGAATTAAGCATTCAGGATGTAGTTGATTCTATTGATGATCTGATAAGAAATAATATTGATAATTATAATAAGGCAGCTGAAGCTAAAGGACTTCCTCTTATAAATAACTTAGACAAAGAGATTTTGTTCAGAGAATTATATAGCGGTTCTGTAGAAGATGGGCCTGTTGCTAAAGTTATATTTAAGTCGCCTTCTGCAGTTCTCGATATGGGAGCACAAAAGACTATCCGTAAGGTTGCAAATATCGTTACTGACCTTAATGCAAGAAGAAGTGTATTGAATAAATATGTTTATACAAAATTTGCTTCAGCACCTGAAATGGGACTTCCTAATTACTGGAACGATTTGGCAAATGACCTTCCTGAAATTTTCAAATTTACTCCAAAAGAACTTGCTGCTACCCGTCTTGATCGTGAAATAATGTATAAGGTATTCAGGGATAAGGTTGAAAAGGTAGCTTCAAATGATGATGAATATCGCAGAGTTCTTTCTGCCATAACCACAAAAGTTGCACAACTTGACAGGGTTGTAGAAGGCGGAGAAATTCCTCCGAAATATCTTGAACATGTTGAAACAACATACAAAGGTGCGGCGCGTTCTTTTGAGGCTCTTAATATGAAAGCCACAGCAGAAAAGCTTATAGGCAGAAACGGAGCACCTAACGGTTCCTTAATGGCTACTCAGGTGTCTTTTGTAAATAACAGACTTATAGGTGTAAAAAACTCATTTGCAAGATTAATTAATACTCTTGATTTGTACAGAAGAGTTGCAACTCTTAAAAATCTGGACTCATTAAACGGTCTGAGTCTGGAAGTAAAAGAAGAACTTGTTGAACATTGTAAAACCTTTACAATGCAAGGGCACTCATGTGATTTTGAAACAAAACTTGACTTTCTCAGAAATATTGAACCTAGTGACGAAATGGGTGAACTTAAAGTTAAAGACGGAAAAGTTATCAATCAAAAAATGGGTAAAAATAAAAAGCTTACAAGAGTTGAAATCCCTAATGATGCGGAATTCTTTAAACGTGCAATGGGACTTGTGTATGAATGTCCATACAGTGATGATACAAGAAAAATTCTTGAAAGCAGCGGACTTATTAAGATGCTTGATGAACATAGACGCAATGTGGCATATGATATAGGCGACAGTGAATACTTTGCTAAAAAGTACCATGTTTTCCATGACAAGATAACTCATGCAAGCTCAGAACGTAAATTCTGGCTCACAGGTATTGCTCCTGATGAATTGATGTCAAATGTTGGAAGAAGCGCCTTTAATACTAAAAAATGGCTGAAAATCTTTGGAACAGTTGGCGGAGTTCTCTTAGGCGTTACAATTCTTTCACAATTCTTCTTTGGAAGACTGAAAACACCGGAAAGGACACAGAAAAAAGGTTAATAATATGATTCAAAATACAAATTTATTAGCTCAACATTTAAATACTATAAAAACAAAACCTGTATCAAATCCGGTTACAGCTCAACCTGATGCTTCATCCAGCCAACTGCAGGGTTCAAATTTGCTTTCAGCTTATCTTACAACGCTTGCTGCCATTAATAAGCCGGCAGTAAAGCCTGCCCAGACCCGGCAGACTGAATCTTCAGCTCCTGTATCCGAACCAAAAGAAGTTAAACATATTATTTATAAAAATGATTTAAGAACAATGCTCAAGAATAATGAAGCTAATATTCTGGCAATGATTCCAAGAACTTTTAATGCTAAAGATTTAAACGGCAACGGATATATTGATAACGGGGAAGAAAACGGAACCTTCTTAAATGCAATTGAACGCCTTGATGAGGTAAAAGAGGACGGGTTTAATACTCTGCATGTATTGCCTGTAAATACTCCAGGAAAAGTTAAGGCTATGGGTACAGCAGGGTCAGTATATTCTCCTCTTGACTTGCTGGAAATAGACCCTATGCTCGTTGATAAAAATGATCCTAGAAGTCCGAAAGAACAGTTTAAAGCATTCATTGATGAGTGTCATAAACGTGATATTAAAGTAATGCTTGATTTGCCGAGTTGTGCATCATATGAAATGTTTTTGAAGCATCCTGAGTGGATGGCTATGGAACGTGACGGACTTGCTAAAACTCCTCAGGGATGGAATGATATTAGAATGTTCCAGCCTTGGGAAGACGAAGGAAAAAGAACTTTAAATCCTAAATTGCTTGAACTTCATAAGCAGTTTATAGACATGTGTATTGACTTAGGTGTGGATGGTATCCGCGCGGATGTTGCAAGGGCAAAACCGGTTGAGTTTTGGGATATTTTAATTCCTTATTCAAGAATGCGGGATCCTGAATTTGGATGGCTTGCCGAAACATATACTTATGAGGATGCTTCTCCTCAGGCAAATATGCCTTATGACAGACCTGAAGATTCTTTAAGAGCCGGTTTTGATATGATATACGGTCAATACCACATTTTCCATGAATGGCCGGATGCAACTACATTTATGAACTATGTGAAAGAAAATCTTGATATGTCATACCGTCTGGATCCGGGTAAGTCTTTAATCGGGTCATTCGCAACCCATGACGATATTTCTCCGATGTTCCATGGCGGTGCTGATTATTGCAAAATGACAGTAGGTCTGCAGGCAGGGCTGCCAATGTTGAATATGTATCAGGTTGACGGATTTCAGACCGGGGATTATTACCTATATCCTTGGGCTGACAAATATAACCCGGTAACCCAGACAGATTCGCATGAAATGACTGTTCACCATGGAAAACTTGATTTGTTTAATCTTTCAAGAAGACCTGGCGGGAATGATGAATCAATCAGAAACTTCTTGCGTGCAGCAAACAAATTAAGAGCTGAAAATCTTGATATAGTTGGTCCAAAAGGTACTTTTATTGAACTTGATAAAGAAGGCGATAAAAATGATCAGATTATAGCCTTCGCCCGTCATTATCAGGGAAGAACCCTGCTATGGGTTGCCAATAAGAATATAGACAGGGCTGTAGCTTGTAAGATTAAAATTCCAACACTAAAAAACAAACAAACACTTCATAATATGCTTCCTTCATACGGTAAAGAAAGTATTTTCCAGGCTGTAGATAATGAATTACGTGTTGATATTGGACCGGCACGAGTTCATGTGTTTGAAATTGATACGCCAAATATTGAAAATTATACATCCAAAGTTTATAAACAGCACTAATGGCAAACATTAAATAAACATTAGAAGGGGTACAGTATAAAAACTGTACTCTTTTTAATGAAATACTGTATTTAAACTATTACGTTTTTAAAAATTTTTTTGTATAATCTTTTCTATGAAGAAATTAATAATACCTGTTATTTTATGTGCAGCACTTTGTGCAAATATTGGGCAGCCGGCTGATGCCGGACTTTTTACGGCTTATAAGGTTAGAGTTGAGAAAAATCGTATTTATTCAGATGCTCAAAAGGAAATCAAAGAACTTTTTGACAGACAGACTGACATGACCAATAAATATGATTATGAAGGACTGTATCAAATATATTCTGATGATTTTATCAATAATGACGGATATGACAAAAAAGTTTATTTCAAGCTTATAAAGGAAACATGGGAAACTTATCCTGATATAACTTATCAAACTAAGATTAAGGATATAAAAGTTTATTCAGACTACGCAACTGTACAAACCGAAGAAACCGCGTATGCTACTACAACAGAGGATTCAGAAGTAATATCAGCTCGCGGAGAACTTCAGGCATATGCAAACTGTGTTTACCATCTTAAGAAAATAAATAACCGCTGGCTTATTTCCGGTGAAAATATTCTTGAAGAAAAATCTACTTTAAAATACGGAGATGCACGTTTTATAAAGATGGAATTGAGTGCGCCGTCATTTATTAATGCAGGTGAAGACTACACTTCTGAATTGAAGATTGACCTGCCAAAGGAAGATATTGTTATAGCTTCAATTAACAGAGAAAAAATTATTCAGCCTGCATCAAAATCGGAAGATGCTTTCAGAAGGCTTCCGGAAGACCAGATATTAGAAAGAATGTTTATCTCTAATAAAGATAATGTTAATGAGTATAACATTGCCTCAGTGGGAGTTACCAGAGCTGAACCGCTTGATAATACAAAGGTTCGGGTTTATATGAGCGGGCTGGCATTTGTTATGACAAGGGTAAATGTTGTTCCTGAAAATCATTTTATAAAATTAGAGGAAGATAATGCACAGAAATCTAAGTAAAATTATTTATCTGATAGTTTGTTTTGTATTTTTCTTATTTTCAGACTTGTACTTATCAAATCTTCTTGTCAGGGAAATTAACAGCGGACTTAATATAAATAACGGGGTTTTTGCCCTTAATTATATAAAAAATACCGGTGCAGCATTTAGTATTCTGCGCGATTCAAGAGAGTTTTTAATAATTCTTTCCTGTGTTGCGATTGTACTTTTATTCCTTTATGTGTTTAAACATATTAAATCAATTTCTATGAAGAGCATCTTTTTTGTTTCTCTGCTAACAGCCGGTATTGCAGGAAACCTTCATGAGAGAATTGTATTTGGTTATGTGCGTGATTTCTTTGAACTGACTTTTGTAAATTTTCCTGTATTTAATATTTCTGATATATTTATTAATATTGGTGTGATTGCACTTATAATACTAATACTTTTAAAAAAGACCAAGTAAACTATGATTATAATTGCAGGAGAAAACGAAGAAAATATCAGACTTGACGCTTACCTTGCAGAGGTTATGCCTGAGCTTTCTCGTTCTAAAATTCAGGGATTTATAAAAAACTCAGATATTTTGATTAACGGCAGCGCAAAAAAGCCTTCTTACAGCTTAAAAGAAGGCGACAGAGTTGAGGTTAATATTCCTGAGGAAAAGAACCTTAAGATAGAACCAGAGAATATTCCGCTGGATATTGTTTATGAAGATGACAATATGCTTGTTGTTAATAAACCTTCCGGCATGCTTACACATCCTACAAATATGGAACGCACCAACACTCTGGTAAATGCTCTGCTGTATAAGTTCGGAGAAAACCTTTCAGATATAAACGGCGACTTTAGACGCGGAATTCTTCACCGGCTTGATAGAAATACCTCAGGGCTTTTGATGATAGCTAAAAATAATAAATCACATGAATTTCTGGCTGAACAGATCAAAAACCATACTGTTGTGAAAAAATACAGGGCAATTTTAAAGGGTATCTTTCCAGAAGATGAGAAAATAATAAACCTCCCTGTCGGCAGAAATCCAAATCAGCCTCATAAAATGATGGTACGTGAAGATGGTAAAGAAAGTACCACTATCTTAAAAGTTACAAATCGTTTTAAAGAAGCTACTGCTGTTGAGCTTACTCTGATAACCGGAAGAACACACCAGATAAGAGTGCATACAAGTTTTCTAAACCACCCTGTGTATAACGACACCCTATACGGTGCTGGCAAAGGTAAAGTTTCTACTCAGGAGCAGGTATTACAATCATTCTTTCTAAGGTTTACAAAACCGTTTTCTGATGAGATAATAGAGTTAGAAATCCAGCCGGATGAGAAATATAAGAAAGTACTAAATTATTTTGAAAGCAGGAAATAAATGAAAATACTCGCTCAGATTTTAGCATATTTTGGTATACTTGCAGTAATATATTTTGCAATTTTAAATTCGCATGATGTTGTAACATTACAGGTATGGGGACCAAAATTAATATCAGGGACTCAGGAAGTTTACCACTATACCAAAGATGTCAATATTGCTTTTTATACAATTGCAATTCTTGTAATCGGGCTTGCTGTCGGGGTTGGAATGTTTAGTCCTTTTTACTTTGCAATGGAAGAAAAATTAAAAATATACAAACGCGAGCTTGAGCGTAATTCCGTTAAAAGTGATTCCAGCTCATCTCAGGTGAAAGTTTTACAGGCAAAAGTTCAGGTTTTAGAAAAAGCATTAAGAGATGCTTTGAACAGGTAATATATAAGGAGAAGAATTATGATGAAAATCAGTCACAGTGCACTTTTCGGGGGGGGGGGCAGGTAATCTAAGCTCCTTAAAACCCTTTTACGGCTTTACTTTGGCCGAAGTCTTAATCACATTAGGTATCATCGGAATTGTAGCTGCCATGACGCTGCCTGTGCTTGTTAACAAGTATCAGGAAAAAGTCATCGTGAATAAGTTAAAACGTACATATTCAGAAATTGTTAATGCTATGGATATGCGTAGAGCAGAGCTTGGCGGTTCTAATTATGAAGCCCTTTTTGAAAAAGATATGACTGCAGCAGAACAATTTGACGGCTTTATTAAAAAATTGCACGTTATAGAAAGGTGCTCTGCTTCAAATACCAAAGGCTGCGGCGGCAATTATAAGATTAAGCCAAAGACGCGCTCTAATGACGGTTATGGAAATGTTAAATACTCTAAGGTAGCGGGTGAGCGTGCCGTTTTAAGCGATGGTACTCTGGTATGGTTTGGTAAAAGAAATTCAGAGGGCGGTTGTATAACTACTTATACAAAAACAGAAGTTGACTCTAATGGAAATTATGTAATTGAGGATGGAAAACCTGTTACAAGCACTTATCAGGCAGAGCATTGCGCTGAAATCTTTTTTGATGTTGATGGTGTGAAAGGTCATAATCAATACGGCTACGATTGTTATAGTTTTGGCGTCAGGAAAAATTTTGCTGACCAACATTCCGGTTACGGAGCAATGTTTGATACAATGAGGACAGGAAAACTGAATTACGAAAACTACTCCATTGGAGGAAAATTCTAATAAAAAAGCCGGAATTTTATATTCCGGCTTTTTTAAATCCTATTCAGCTTTTGCTTCTTTTTGCTGATTGATAAGGTTTTGAAGTTTTTCTTTTATTTCATCACCTTTTTTTTGCATATCAGATACAACATCATCAGCTTTTGATTGAATTTCTTTTACTGTTTCATCTGCGCGTCTTACAGCATCTTTTGTAGTTTCTGCAATAAGAGCACGTGTTTCTTCACCTGATTTAGGGGCAAGTAAAATTCCGGCAATGGCTCCGATAGCACCGCCTACTATAAAACCTGCTAAAAATTTAGTTGCTGACATAATTATTTCACTCCTTTTCTTTTGATTTATTTTATCAGGCTATTTTTGAAAAATAATTACCAAAAATAGCTATTTTTTTACGAAAATTTTAAACACTGTAGTAAACCCCTTGATAATACCTCCTATGATAGATTCTGATATTACTTTGGTTTTGCCCAGTGTTTTCTCAACTGCACTTTTGAAACTGTCAACACCCTGGTCTGTACTTTTTACTATTGCATTTATTGAATGCAGTGTATCATTTAATTCCTTCAATGTAGGTTTGAGTTCCGTATTTAAAAGTATAGCTGTTTCGTTTACATTTTTGGCTAAAGCCGATAAGTCTATTAACAGTTTAACTAAAAATCCTGCAACAACAATTAGAACAATACCTGTTGCCCAGGCAAGAAATGTTAAGCCGTTATTCAATGCTGCTTGTGATAAGTCCATTTATTTTTTCCTTTTTATCTCTTTTACGGTATCTATAAATTAATAATCAAAACTATCATCAGCGGCTTCAAGCTCTTTAGCTTTTAACAGTTTCTTTGATTTTATCATATTATTGAATTTTCTGAATTGCCTTTCCAGCTTATATCTCATCAGGTCAACATTTTCAAGCGCCTGTTTTTTAGCTTCGGCAATAGCGGGAGAGTTCTTTTCGTAAAGTTCGCACGCAGCTTCTTTAAGCTCACGTCTTGACTCTTCGCCCGGTTTTGGTGCAAAAAGCACTCCGGCGATAATACCGCCTACAACACCGGCAAGCAGTCCCATACCAAATGCAAATGATTTATTGTTACTCATAATCAACCTCATCTTTCATTGTTGTTTTAGATTATATCATATTTTTTCAAAATTACAAGCAAATCAGGCAGGAAGCCCGTCCCAGTAATCTTTTGCCAAAACTGCATACTGGCAGAATGTAGCAAGTTTTTTATATTTGTTTTTCATTATCAGCAGAATTAAATATATCAGGATTGTTTTTGTAACTCTGCGGATAACCTCTTGATGTTTTCTTTTTACGAAACTGATAACAGAATTTACACTTGTTTGCAGGCAGGAAACACATTCTCTGGTTTGAGCCAATGCACATTTTATGTCAGGTTTCAGCGCAGAAACTTTGCTGTTTAACGAGCAGATCATTCTGTCGGCTTTTATAATACCGTTTATAAGAGTGGCTGCAATGATCAGCTCAGCTATAAAAATTATTGCAATAAATAAATACATTTTTATTTTCTTAACTTTTGTATTATCATTTGAAGTATAAAATAACTTGAACAGAATTGGAATACGTCCAAAGGACTATTTATGATTAGACAGACACGCTTTTATTTATCATTAATAATTGCCGGTGCGGCATACTGGGGAGTAAAAACTTTTTACAAATCGTCCGGTACTTCTTTTGCCGGCAAGATGGTTTTGAAATTTTATCCGGAATTTCTCAGCCATTGCAGGAATTATATTAAAAATAATGTGATTACGGTGTCCGGAACTAACGGTAAGACAACAACTTCCGGCATAATTTCGCATATATTTGAAACTTCAGGCAGACGGGTTATCCATAATGTCAAGGGTGCCAATATGCTTACAGGTGTGGCAAATGTTTTTGCGCTTAACCTTGCCCCTTTTAAAAGATTTGATGATGCTGTTATAGAGTCCGATGAAGCTTATCTTAATAAATTATATGATTATCTCCCGTCCGATTATCTTGTAGTGACAAATCTTTTCAGGGATCAGCTTGACAGGTATGGAGAACTTGCCGCAACTGCTGAATTTATTAAAAAAGCCATTGATAAAAATCCGGATTTGAAGCTTGTCTTAAACGCAGATGATCCTATTGTGTCAACTTTTGACAGGACAAAATATGCAGTTTATTATGGTTTTGAAAATGTAGAGTATGACTGTACATATGAACATTCATCAAAAGCGCCGTCAGAAGTCTTTAACTGTTTATGCGGCGAGCCTTTGGAATATTCTAAAAGATTTTTTGCTCAGCAGGGGCATTATTATTGCCCTAAATGCGGCTACAAACGCCATAAATGCGACTATTCTGCTGATGTGAAAGTTTATAATGACTATTCTGAACTAAGAGTAAGACATAATGGTAATATATACGGGTTCACTGTAAAACTTGCCGGTCTGTATAATGCTTATAATGCGCTTGCTGCGATTGCTCTTGCGTTTGAAAACGGATATTCACATGAGAAAATTCAAAATGCTTTGAATACTTACAAATCTATTTTCGGGCGGACAGAGAAACGCATAATAAACGGTCATCCGGCAGTAATCCAGCTTATTAAAAATCCGACGGGTGCAAGTGAAGTTCTTAAAACCGTTGATTTAAATTCCAATATTGTTATTGCAATAAATGACAACTATGCAGACGGTCGTGATATTTCCTGGCTGTGGGACAGTGATTTCGAGCAGCTGCAAAATGCGAAGAAACAGATTATTACATCCGGAATCAGGGCAAATGATATGGCTGCAAGACTGAAATATGCAGGAATTCCACAGGAAAAAATTAAGGTTGTGCCTTCTATTAGAGAGGCAATTGAGCTTGCCTGTGCTTCTGAAGATAAAAGCCAACATGTTACAATATTGCCGTCATATACAGCATTATTGAAGATTAATAAAGAAAATTTCAAATAGAAAAGAGGTAGAAAGATGCTTTTAGGCGTAAATATAGATCACGTAGCAACATTAAGAAACGCGAGAGGCGGTGCAGAGCCGGATCCTATCAAGGCTGCTGCGGTTTGCGAGCATAACGGAGCTGCTTCAATAACGACTCATCTCAGAGAAGACAGACGACATATTAAAGACAGAGATGTATATACTTTAACAAAAACCCTGACTACAAAACTAAATCTTGAAATGGCTATGGCTGATGATATTCAAAAAATTGCGCTTGAAATTAAGCCTTATTCTATATGTCTTGTTCCTGAAAAAAGACAGGAAATCACAACAGAAGGCGGTCTTGACGTAGCCGGACAGCTCGAAAAGGTTTCTGAGTTTATAAAACCTCTTCTTGATGCAGGAATAATTGTCAGTCTTTTTATTGATCCAACAAAAGAACAGGTTGAGGCATCTAAAAAAACAGGTGCTCAGTTTATAGAAATGCACACTGGAGCCTACGCTGAAGCTTTTGGTACAGATAATGAAGAACTTGAATTCCAAAAATTGAAACAAGCTGCTGAAATAGCACAGAATATCGGTTTGCAGGTTAATGCGGGACATGGTCTAAACTATGAAAATGTTCACAGAATGCACGAAATAAATGGTCTTGTTGAATTAAATATAGGTCATAGTATAATTTCGCGTTCCGTATTTACAGGGCTTCCGGAAGCTGTTAAAAAGATGGCTGAACTAATTAAATAAGGATATTTTTATGAAATCAGAAAAAGAAATTGTTGAAGAAATGCAGGCTGTTGTTGAACAGATGCGTATTGATGACATCGAAGACAACCCCGATATTATAGATGAAAACTTTGAATGCGACTGCTGCGGGCAGCAAAAATGCCTTGCAGGATCCATTGAGTATGATGGCTACAGGCTTTGTAATGATTGTGTGCTTCTTGCGGAAACAGGTTTTGCGCTTAAGAAAATTTCTAATATCCAGGAACTGGTTGATGCTATGGAAGATAAACGATTGGAAGGGCTTTGCAGCTTTTTATCTGAAGAAGAAAAACGCAAGTTTAATTAAGACTAATTCTAAAGAATTAATTTTTCTTTACAAATAGTTATAAAGGATTAGTTGTGGGGAATAATTAATAAATATAGAGATTATAACAAAGAGTATAAGAAAGAAAGGTTTATTTTATTATGACAAAAAGATTCGGTTTTACTTTGGCAGAAGTATTAATCACATTAGGTA
>OJRI01000022.1_pt1 | contig 130562 bp, 138 predicted proteins | sample 1599151 | NCBI WGS metagenome assembly OJRI01 (sample SAMN03922457, study PRJEB24848) | human gut metagenome | isolation source: stool sample | host: Homo sapiens | place: Germany | collected 2009-11
ATATATAGCTTTTCTAACATGTTTTTCCTCTGCTTTTTTATTATAAGCTATTTTTCTTTTTTTCTCAATAATTCACCAATCATAGTATAATAAAATTTAAAGTAACATTTTCTTTACTTTTAATTTTCAAATTAAAAATTAAGAATTATAATAAAATTGTTTGAAGACAAAAATATATTGGGGCATACGGGAGATATAATGGAAGGTTATAGTTTCGAGTTAATCACAGGACCGATGAGCTGCGGCAAAACTGAAGAGCTTTTAAGAAGAATAAGACGCTGTATTATTGCAAAGAAAAAAGTAAAAGTAATTTCACCGGATGTTGATACACGCTCAAAAGGTGATTATATAGAATCACGTAACGGCCTATGGCTTGATGCTATCAAGGTTAAACATTCAATACAAATTATGAGTGTTGTTAAACCTGAAGATGAAGTCGTAGCTATAGATGAATTACAATTTTTCGACAGCAATATCACAAAAGTTATATCAAAGCTAATGGATGAAGGCAAAAAAATTATAGGAACAGGCTTGGAACTCGACTTTAAATCTGAACCGTTCGGGCATATGCCTGAGTTAATGTGTATTGCAACAAAAGTTGATAAACTCCATGCAATTTGTATGAAATGCGGCTGTGAGCATGCAACAAGAACTCAGAGATTGATTGACGGCAAACCGGCTGACAAAAATTCCCCCCTTATCATGATTGGCGGTGATGAAACCTATGAGGCACGCTGCATAAAATGCTATGAACTTCCTGATTCCCAGCACGAAGTTCAAAAACGCGGATTAAAAGTTTTACCTTTTATCAAATAAAACGTGTAATGACACTTCACAAAAAAAAAGACTGCCATTTTTATGGCAGTTTTTAAATTTTTGTTGTTCCCTTTTCGGTTTCCCTTAATTTCCCGATTGTTTCCCGTATTAAAATATACGGCATTTAAGGTATAAAACTTTATAAGTCACCTCACATCATATCATATCATATCATATCTGTGAGTATAATTGAATTTGAGGCAGTTTTATATACCGCTTTACATTTTGTTACAATTATCTTTTTAAACAATAGTTCCGGTAAAAACATAGTTATAACTTATATTTTACTTGTTTTCCAATTTTGAAAAATCAACATGGCAGTATCCGTTTGGATTTTTTTTGAGATATTTTTGATGATAATCCTCTGCCTCATAAAAATTTTCCAGTTTTTTTACTTCTGTAACAACCGGACAATGATAGCGTTTTTGGACTTCTGCAATTTTAGCATCTATAACAGGCAAATCTTCATTATCAACATAATAAATACCGCTTCTGTACTGTGTTCCAACATCATTTCCCTGCCTGTTGAGAGTGGTAGGATTTATAATTCCGAAAAAATGGTCAAGAATATCGTCAAGGCTGATAATATCAGAGTAATATTCTACCATTACGGTTTCTGCAAAGTTTGTAGTTCCTGTGCAAACCTCTTTGTAAACAGGATTTGCGGTTGTACCGTTGGCATAGCCCGCAAGAGTGTTTGCAACACCTTCAAGCCTTGAGTAGTATTCCTCAATACCCCAGAAGCAGCCTCCCGCAAGATAAATTTTTTTAATCATTATTTTCCCTCAATAAATTACACATAAATTATAATAATACAAATTTTTAAAAAACAGCTTATGCAAAAGGGCAATTTATGTTAAAATATAAGTATATCGGGAGTTAATATGAAAAAGAAGTATCAGGTTTTCATAAGCGCTACATTTCAGGATTTACAAAAAGAACGGACATCCGCTATTGAGGCTGTGTTAATGGCCAAACAGCTTCCGGTTGCAATGGAAGCCTTTGTAGCTTCAAGCGATGAACAGTTTGATTATATAAAAGACTGCATTGACGGAAGCGACTATTACATATTAATACTCGGCGGATGCTACGGTTCAATTAATCCTTCCACAGGCAAAAGCTATACAGAAATGGAATTTGACTATGCTGTAGAAAAGAAAATCCCGATACTTGCATTTTTGTATAACGATATAACAAAACTTAAGCATAAAGATAAAGATCTGACTTTGATTACAAACTTCCGTAATAAAGTTACAAAAGACAGATTATGCAAATTTTTTACGAAAAAAGGCAATCTGAAAGGCGACATTCTTGCAGCTCTTTTACAGGAAATCGAACGAAACCCGCAGACCGGCTGGGTAAAGGCTGATACGCTCCACAGACACATAAATCCAGTCCTTGAAAAACAAAAAACAGATTTGCAAAGTATAATTTCAGAAGGACAAAAGCTTCTGGCAGAGGCAGAAAATCATTACACACAGACAATTGCAACAGGCGGTCTTTCAGGACCTTTTAACGGAGATTACTATTTTAAAATCTGGCAGAACAGGATTATAGAATTTATAAAACAAAACGATTTTGATAAAAAATATTTTAATGATTTTAAAAATAATGAGCCCCATAACTTTGTAATAAAGGAACAGATTGTAAAACTATATCAGCTTCTTGCATCTTTAGAATATTCCAACAAAATATAAATAATAAATTAAACAAAGGATGATTTTTTTACAGAAATTATTATAATCATGGTATGAAGAAGCTGTGTATTATACTATTCATAATGGCTTTTACACCCGCCTGCTGTTATGCTGCGCGGTCTATGGGGAATTTTGAAGGTCAGGGTTATGTCGGTACACTTCCCGATGTAACAAAAAGCTTCCACAGTACAGAACCTGCCGAAGCTAAACCTGTTTATGACAAAACAAAACAATTCAACTCTGAAAACCAGTTAAAACCGATTCCTCGTGATAACCCTGCATTTGTTAATATTATTTTGAAACAGGATAAAACTTCACCATACCTGAATGAGATTAATGATTTTATAGCAATGCTGGAAAAAATATATGATTCTATTGAAAATCAGGAAGATGTACAAAAGTTTGCAGCGCGGGTATACTATTTCACAAAAAACGCCGACTACTTCCGCGATAAATATCTTGACAAACCGGAAAGCAGCTATATATCTTTTGAAAAAATAATGGAACTCAGTTTGCATGCCTCAACTGTATCCCAGCTTCGCTCGGAAGCCGAAAGATACAGTCCTTATCTTGCATATACCGGTGCAGGTAAAATCTATAACGCCAATAATATTAACGAACAGCTTGAGTATTTAAAAGCCGAAATCGAACAAACTATTGCAATATTAAAAGACGCAAACTAATAGTGAACTTTATACGGGTAATCTTTAGGAATTTTCCATCCATTGGCGTGTATCACAGCTGTACAATCATATCTGTATTTTGTATTTTTACAGTTTTCCAGAAATTCTTCCGGCTTACTGGTCGTACGCCAAGGCTCAAGGCCTTTATTTTTATAAAAGGAAGTACTTCTAGGGGAGTAGAAAAACCAAAATCTACATACACCGGTTGAACTGTCATTATTGGGACATTTGTCCGGGTCTCCAGGCCAAAAAAGCCAATCTCTGTTAACTTTACCGCCGTTGACACTGCCAAAGGCACTTCCATCCGGCAAATAATAAACATAAACACCGGAGGTACCTCCAAATGGTTTATGTTTTACAATTTTCATATAAGGATAAAAATATTTTTTAAACCATTCATACTTTTCGTTGACAGTTCCCTCTGCAGTAGAATTACCAGCATTTTCTTCAAACCAGTCACTTCTATTTCCGTAATCAGCTTCCGCAAGCATTATGGACTGATTAACTGTAGTATAAAACTTAGCCAAACGTGTCTCAACAACATGGTTACGATAATTTTGCACAAGAGTTGGCAGCGTCATTGCTGCTACTACGCCTATTATGCCCAAGGTTATCAACACCTCCGCCAAGGTGAAGCCTCGTTTGATAGGTCTTTGTTCGGCGGTACGAAATGGCTCGATGCCAGTACCAATACCGGTTATGGTGCTTAAATTACCTTGCCCCCCCCCCGAAGAACCTTGTCATCACTGCGTTTTCCATAATTCAATCTCCTTTTTAGTTGTATCTGTTCTTTCTTACTTTTTTTGATTAAATATAAAACTTTTTTCGGACCCGCTCACGCTCTGCTACCGCTATCGCTTCAAAAAGTTTTATATTTAATCAAAAGGTGTTCCGGCTTTGCGTTATCTGTTTATTTTTGCTCAAGCTCGCTTCCACTAAGAACCGATAGGACTTTCGTTAACTCGCGTTGTGTCGTGCCTCAGGACCCGCTTTCGTTTCGAAAATAAATATATTTTCTTAGTTGTTGTTTTTTCCTGAACGTTACTTTTAATGTTCGATTGGTTGTATGCTTTTTACCTTTGGTTTCTCTTTTGATTTTCCATATAATTGTACTGCCAATCTAGTCTCTTTTATCAGTTTCTCTTTTCCTTGCTTAACCTTACACTGCTATCCAAGACGAGGCACGTTTGGACATGTTTTTTGTTTATAAGGTTCAGGTGTTAGATATGATATTTTCTTTTCCACGTGATTGACAGAGCAGAACGCAAGAACATCTGAGAATATATATTATCTGTTCTTGACAATGGTTTATGGTCTGTTTTTATTATAAGGTATTTTAGGATTTTTTTCAACCGAAAGACTTTTATGATAATATCTAATTAAAGAGAAAAAAAGGTTAAATCAATGTTTGATAACAGAGTGAATGTATTAAAAGCACTTGCAATATTACTTGTAGTATCCGGACATCTTGAATTTTCGCTTTTGGGAATGTTTACGCCGTATTCATTCCAGCTTGCATTATTCTTCTTTATTTCAGGATACTTATTTAAGGACAAGTACCTTGATAATGTTGCGAACTTTTTTGAAAGAAGGGTAAAAACGCTATTACAGCCATACTTTCTGTACAGTATTTTCTATCTCGGAGTCACTGCTGTTATTGCAAAACTCACCGGCAAATGGTGGGGAATGCCTTTAAGTTTCAAAAACTTTTTTATAACACCATTTCTAAATGGTCATCAGTTTGACCTTTCATGCCCACTATGGTTTGTTACGCAGTTATTTATGACAATGATAACCTTCCTTTTCGCATTCAGAATTTTAAAAGGGATAAAGGATAATAGATTTTTTCACCTTGCTGTATTTGGAATCTTAGGTGTTATGGCAATTCCTGTTTCCAAAATTTTCCCGCTCACCCCTTTAATGCTGGTAATCGTAAGAACAATGTTTTCAATGTTCTTTGTCTATCTCGGCTATTTTTACAAGCACTATATTGAAGATAAATATGATATTTTCACAATGAAGTGGCTGGGAGCAGTAATCGTTTTACAATCAATTTTATGGCTCTTTAACAGGGATTACGATCCGGTGCATGGCATCGGGCTTAGCTATGTGCTTGTATGGGCAAGATTTGACCAGCAGCTTGTTGTTCCTATAATTACTGCTCTAACAGGAATTTGGGCTTCTTTATTTGTCGTCAAAATTTTCTATCCATACGTCAAAGATAATAAGTTTGTAAATTATATGGGTAAAACCACATATCATATTATGGCAAACCATCTGCTTGTTATGTATATTATTACAGCAATTTTCTTTAAAATTAACGGAATACCTATTACAGAACGTGCAAACCATGATATTTACTGGATATATAATCCGGTCCAGACAACATACCTGTATTTTGTCCTTACTATGGTAATCACAACTTACATAGGCATTGCCCAGCAAAAAGTTTGGGAAAAAATTAAAGAATTATTTTCCAAGGATAAGGTCTAACTCTTTCAAAAGCTTATCAAGAGCCGGCAGAATTTCAGGCGTGCCCACAGCTTTAACAACATTTTCCACATCAGGCTTGAAATTAGCCGGGAGAACTCTGCACAGTTTTTCAGCATATGCTGTTAGTTTTTTTTCACCCGGATGTGTCTGCTCATTAAATGCAAACAAAACGTCAAAATAACTTGCCAGCAATGCTGCTGTTCTATGGTTCTGGCTCACATAATCATTCCTTTTCAGGGCAAACTCAATCTGTTCATAAAATGATGCACCCTGTTTGGTTTTCAGGAGCGGATAATTCTTTGCGATTATATTTTTCTTTAGTTCTTCAGGAAACGGTGAATTTAACTCATCAACGAGTTTCTGAAACCTGCCGTCCCTGTCAAAAAGCACTCTGGAAGTTTTGACATTATGCAGGAAGCAGGTTGTATAAGCAACTCTGGCATTAAGTTTACGCCAAACCCAGTCAACTTCATTTTCTGCCCACTCAAGTCTGCGATACATTAAATCAACACCCATTTTAGGGCTGGTTAATGAAAGCTCATCCCCATCTTCAAAAAATGTATTGCCAACCTCATATTTGTCCGTATATTTTGCAGCAAGCTGTTCTCTAAAATCTAACGGCACAGGCTCTTTTGAATATACATACATATCAAAATCAGACAGCTCATCATTAATAAGACCTGTCTTTGAGCCGGAAAGAGCTACAGCTTCTACTTCTGGAAGTTTTGAGAATTCTTTAGCAATCTCTTGTATAATAATATTTTTATCCATACTACTTCACATCATCTTTAATAACAATAAGGTTATTCATAATCTTCATAGCACAGGTAGGAAGCACAACATGTTCCAGTCCGTCTGCAATACTGATAATCTTACCTGCACCGAGAACAACATCTTCACCTTTATACATGAATTTGTAATCGGTTTTTCTGTCTGAACGGATAGTAATTTTTTCCATTTTGTGTCCCTTTCTTTTCCATTAAAATAATAACAATTCTACTTATCTTCCATAATCCCCAGAGGATTAAAAAATATGCCTTCCTGCATTACTTCTTCATACAAATCTTCATCAGCTTTAAATTGCTCCAGGGTATATGGATACAAATCAATACATACATCGAGTTCTGTTTCAATTTTTCCTACAACAGGCCATATCTGCTCGCGCTTTGATTTGTCTTCAATATCAAACAGAGCAACAATTTCAATATCTTCATCCTCATGCTCTTTTCCATCAAGATAAGCCCCGAAAAGATATAATCCTTTGTAATCCTCAAAATTTTTCCTAAAGGCATTTGAAAGCCTTTTAATAACTTCATGAATTTGACCTGCCATATTTTACCCCTTATTTTTCAAGTTGATTTAAAACCAGGTTTCTATCAACTGTGACCTGTTCGGATGTTTCAAGATTTTTAACAGAAACTTTATTTTCTTTTATTTCATCTTCACCCAAAATCAGCGCATACCTTGCTGTTTTTGAAGCCTTTTCGAGTTGTTTTGTGAATTTTTTATTTGCAAGGTCAAACTCAACCGTTTTACCTGCATCTCTGAGTTCCTGTGCAAGAGCAAAGGCCTCAACAGGGAAATTTGAAACTATATAACCGTCAAGTTTATCAGGCTCTACATCAGGAAGCAGGGAATTTAAACGTTCCATTCCCATTGCCCAGCCAACAGCAGGCGTGTCTTCCCCGCCAAGATTTTTAACAAGGCTGTCATATCTTCCTCCGCCGCAAACAGCATTTTGTGAGCCTAAGTTTTTTGATTTAATCTCAAAAACAGTTCTGTTATAATAATCCAAACCTCTTACAAGAAGTTTGTTTTCAACATACTTAACACCCATCTTATCAAGGTAAGACTTGAGCCGGCTGTAGTGTTCCGCACATTCTTCACAGATAAAATCAGACTGGATGACCTTTTGAATTTCCGGTTTGTCAAAAATTGCCTTACACGATTCCACCTTACAATCTAAAAGACGCAGAGGGTTTTTCTCATATCTGTTTTGGCAGTCTTCGCAAAGGTTATCAAATTCAGGTTTTAAAACTTCTTTAATTTTGGCTTTATATTCCTCGCGGCATTTTGGGCAGCCAAGAGAATTTAATTCCACTTCCAAATCATTAAGTCCGAGGGATTTCAAATAATCCACCGCAAGCATAATAACTTCAGCATCGGCTGACGGCTGTTTAATGCCGAACATTTCAACCCCAACCTGATGGAATTGTCTTTGTCTTCCTGCCTGAGGACGCTCATAGCGGAACATAGGACCTTTGTACCAGAGCTTTACAGGTGCAGAAAGTCTTGCCATCCCGTTTTCTATAAAGGAACGCACAACACCCGCTGTATTTTCAGGGCGAAGAGTTAAAGAACGGTCGCTTTTTTCAAAAGTATACATTTCTTTATTCACAATATCGGTTGTATCACCGACACCGCGGGCAAAAAGTTCAGTTGCTTCAAAAATCGGAGTTCTGATTTCTTTGTAACCGTATTTTGTAAAAACTTCCAGAGCTTTTTCTTCTAATCTGTGCCAAGCCTCGACGTCTTGAGGTAAAATGTCTTTTGTCCCTTTAATAACTTTTATAATAGCCATAATGCAATTATAGCTATTTAAGCGGGAATTGTCAAACAGAAATTTAAGTAAGACGCTTATAAGTTTTTCCAGTAATCTTTATCACTTATAGCTTTATTAGCACAAGATATTCCATTAAATTTATTTGTTGAAGTTTTAGAACAGTAGGTATCATCAGTATAATCAGTTCCTTCAGCTCCCATAGGAAGAAGTTTTCCTTTATCTGTGAGCTGGAATGTGAATAAATCATACCCCCACTGGTTTGGATTTTTGTTTATACCGTTTACATCTACGGTTATCAAAATACTGTTCTTATTATTCTCCAGCATATAAAAAGAACCGTCTGACAGTATAAATTGCCCGTCATCAAAATAAGTTAATGAAGAAATTAATCTGCCATCAAAGGTCTTATATTTTGTAGAGGATAACTCTGGATTATTATACATATTAGAAACGCATGCATCAGCCTCAAGTGCTCCATAACCGCAGTCTTTTATTACTTTCATATATTTCATCATATCATTTTTTAAAGTCCAGCCGCCTATATCTTCAGGTCTAAGACTGCCGCCGTTATCTGATGCAAGATGTAAAAATACCTGTTGAATTATTGAATAATTCTTTTTCAAAGATGCCTTTAGCTCTTCTCTCTGCTTAGAAGCAGTTATTGACGGCAGCGTCATTGCTGCTACTACTCCGATTATTCCCAAGGTTATCAATACCTCGGATAACGTAAAGCCTTTTTGACAGTGTTCTTCTCGGGCGACGCTATATGGTTCTATACCTGCGCCAATACCTCCTATGGAGCTTAAACTACTCTGCCCCCCCCCCGGAAACCATTGCTATTACTGCGTTTTTCATAATTCTTCTCCTTTGTTAGTTGTTTATCTTCTTTCTTCCTTTTTTTGATTAAAAATAAATTTTTTTTCGGACACGCTCTTGCCATCTAGCAAAATTCGTAATTTAGTTAGCAAACCTGAATAGTGCAGTGCCTCAGGCACCGCTATTGCCTCGAAAAGTTTTATTTTTAATCAAAAGGTGCTCCTGCTTTGCATTATCTGTAAGCTGTTCGATACGACTGCCGTACCTCTGGCTCAACATTACTCATATTTTCTTTTCCAATACGCTTCCGCTGGAATTAGAGCGGGGGCGGATACGAGAAAATATCTGCTCTTGAGAATGTCCTTGTATCTCTTCTTTATTATATATCATTTTTGTAGCTTTTGCAATAAAAAAAGAGGGCTTCCACCCTCTTTTTTCTATCTTTGACCGTTAAATGCTTTTAATCCGAGATATTTTGCAGCCGACCCCAGTTTTTGTTCAATTCTTATCAACTGGTTGTATTTTGCCATTCTGTCAGAACGGGAAGCTGAACCGGTTTTAATTTGTCCGCAGTTTGTTGCAACAGCCAAATCTGCTATAAAAGTATCCTCTGTTTCACCTGAACGGTGTGAAACTATTGATGTATAGCCGGCACCATGAGCCATAGAAATTGCATTCAGCGTTTCTGTTAGTGTACCGATTTGATTTACCTTAATCAATATTGAATTTGCAACCCCTCTGCGGATGCCTTCGGCAAGACGTCTTGTATTTGTAACAAACAAGTCATCTCCAACAAGCTGGCATCTGTTTCCTATACTGTCTGTAAGCATTTTCCAGCCGTCCCAGTCCTGCTCTGCCATGCCGTCTTCAATTGAAATAATAGGGTATTTATTAACCCAACCGCTGAGAAAATCAACCATTTCATCAGGTGTAAGCGTTTTGTTTTCCCCGGCAAGTTTATACAAGCCGTCTTCATAAAATTCAGAAGATGCAACGTCTAAACATATTTTTACCTGATTTGTATCATATCCTGCCTTATCTATTGCTTCAAGAATTACTTCAATTCCTTCGGCATTTGACTGCAAATTAGGTGCAAAACCGCCTTCATCCCCGACTGAAGTTGCAAGACCTTTGCCATGAAGAACTTTTTTCAGGGTGTGGAAAATATTACAGCCCATTTCAATTGCGTGCTGGAAGCTTTCAGCACCTACAGGTGCAATCATAAACTCCTGAAAATCAATATTATTATCTGCATGCGCACCGCCATTGATAATATTCATCATTGGAACAGGAAGAGTTAGGGCATTAATACCGCCTAAATATCTGTATAATGACATTTCATAACCCTTGGCTGCTGCCTTTGCACAGGCAAGAGAAACCCCGAGAATTGCATTTGCTCCCAATTTAGATTTATTTTCTGTGCCGTCCATATCAATCATAAACGTATCAATTTCTCTCTGATGAGAAGCTTTTTCGCCTATAAGTTCCGGTGCTATAATATTATTGACGTTATTAACAGCTTTCATAACACTTTTGCCCTGATAGTAATTTTCATCACCATCACGCAGTTCAAGCGCCTCATAAATTCCTGTTGATGCACCAGAAGGTACGGCAGCCCTGCCTTTTGCTCCGTTTGTAAGTTTTACTTCTACCTCTACAGTCGGATTGCCGCGTGAATCAAGAATTTGACGCGCCACAATATCTTCAATAAATGTTGACATAACACTCTCCTTTTACCATTAGTACACTGTATTTGTCGTAATTCTGGCATAAAATTTTTATTTATGCAAGTAACTAGTTATGCAATTTCTCTTTAACTTTAAACACAATATGCTTTATGCTTCCCATATATCCAAGGAACAATATGGTTGAAGCACTTATCCAGGCAATCGGACCAGAATAAAAGATACCTATGTAGCCAAATTTCATCGCCAGATACACAGCCGCAAACGCTCTCATGATAAGTTCGGCAATACACGCAAATAGAGGAAATATTGTTTCGCCCATACCTTGCAGCGCATTTCTGTAAATAAAAATTTGACCGAGAAAGAAGTAGAAAATAGTGCTTATTAAAAGATAACGGTGTGCTATATCTATTATTTCTTCTGTTGCTGTTCCTATAAAAGCGCCTATAATATCTGTTCCCCATATACGCATCACAAATGCCATAAGAATACTTAAAGCAATATTTATAGTAGAAGTTTTGATAACACCAAGCCTTATCCTTTTAAACTTTCTAGCACCGAAATTCTGTGCAACATATGAAGCAAGAGCAACCCCGAAAGACATCATCGGAAGCGTCGCTATTTGCTCAATTCTCAATGCCGCAGTAAGTGCAGCAATAACGTTTGAGCCAAAAGTATTGCATACGCTTTGAATGATTATAATTCCTATACCTATTATAGAAAACTGAACAGCCATAGGAAAACCTATACGCATGTGTTCATAAACCGAATTATAAAAAGTTCTGTCAAACTTTATCATCCAGTCACTCTTTTTCAAATGAAGTATAGGAAACTTATATTTCACAAAAAATAAACATAATATAACCGAAATAGCCTGAGAAAGTATAACCGCAACCGCAGAACCCGGCACACCCATATGAAAAACTTCAATAAAAACCAGAGCAAGAATAATATTTATTATTGAAGCAATAATTAAAAAATATAAAGGAGTCTTACTGTCGCCAAGAGCCCTAATAATGCTGGCAAGCAGATTGTACATAGTTGTAGATAAAAGCCCTATAACAACAATTTCAATATACCAGTACGCATTATGATAAATGTTTGCCGGAACATTAAGCCAGTGCAAAATCGGGTTCATGAAAATAGTACAAATAACAGAAAAAATTAAAGTAACGATTGTGCTTAAAATAGTGGAAACTACAACCGAATCCCTTACACCGTCATAATCTTTCGCCCCGTAGCGCTGCCCTGTAACAACCGCAAAACCGTTAGTAAAACCAACAATTACAAACATAATTAAAAAGAACAGCGGAGCAACAGCCCCAACAGCAGCAAAAGGTTCAACACCAAGAAGCCTGCCGACTATCACAAGATCTGCAATATTATATAACTGCTGGAAAATATTACCTATCAGCAATGGTACTGAAAAAAGCAGTATTAATTTTAACGGCTCCCCCTTGGTTAAATCTTTAATCATGAAAAATATACCTTCAATTGCACTATTTTATTATATTATAAAATTGATATAAAACACGCAGGTTTTTATTATCCAATTGTATAGCATTGAGGAGTTCATCTCTTATCTCATCCAAATCTTTCTGGTGCTCAAAGTCAAACAAATCCTTTGGTGTAACCCCCAAAACTTCTGCAAGTTTACCTATTTTTTCAGCTCTGATAAAGCTCTTGCCGCATTCGATTTTACTTAAATTCCGTTCTGCAATATCTATTTTTTCTGCGAGTTCCTCTTGAGATAACTTATTCTTCAACCGCAGTTCTTTTAATTTTCGTCCAAAAAGATATTTTATATCGTCCATGTAACCTCTACATATAAAAGTATATATTTTCTACAAATTACAATTAATGATATAAAACATACTTCTTAAATTGACAGAGTATCTAAAAAATAGTATAGTTAGATATATAACATAGAATTTACTAAAGAAAAGTATATAAAAAATGGAGAAAACTATGAAAAAAGCCTTCACCTTAGCGGAAGTTTTGATTACTCTTGGTATAATCGGTGTGGTCGCAGCCATGACACTTCCAACATTAGTTCAGAAGAATACAGAAAAAGAAATTATAGCAAAATTAAAAAAGTTTAACAGTACAATGAATCAGGCATTTATGCTGGCCAAAAATGAAAACGGTGAAATTGAAACATGGGGGCTGACAACAGCCGGTATGAATGTAGATCCGACTGAAGAGGAACAGATGAATAATAATGAAGTTGTAAATAAGTTCTGGGATATTATGTCACCATACCTTAAAATAATATCAAAATGTAAAGCAGGTACCAATGAATGCAAATCTTATGAAAGATATTCTCTTGATGGAACTAAGTTTAGTGGATTTACCCCCTATATAATTTTGGCTGATGGAACATATATAGTAGGAACAACTGTTGCAAGCGGTACTTGCAGTAAAAGTGTTGGACCTTCAAAGCAGCTGCAGCATATATGCGGTGAAATTTTTGTAGATGTAAATGGTAAAAAGGCCCCTAATAAAACAGGTGAAGACGTATTTCTATTTTATTACACAAAGTACGGATTTGTACCAATGGGAACAGGTCAGCAGACAAGCGGATTTACATTTGAAGAATACTGTAATAAGGGGAACCCAAGTACGCTTAACGGTTACGGCTGTGCCGCATGGGTAATCTATAATGAAAATATGGATTATTTGCATTGTAATGATTTAAACTGGGATGGGAAAAAATCATGTAAATAAAAGGGCTTGAAATTTAAAATCTTTTGTGAGAAGATAAAATTCGTCAATTGAATAAAATCTATGGCACAACAGCTGCTGAGCAAAATGAACAAATTAAATATTTGTGAGAGCACCGCTTGAAGCAACTGAGCCAATGAAAATTGAATAAAGAATTAACAAAATGGCAAGGTAGCTCCGGTGAGCAAAGCGAACAAATTAAATATTTGTGAGAGCACCGCTCGAAGCAACTGAGCCAATGAAAATTGAATAGAGAATTAACAAAATGGCAAGGTAGCTCAGTTGGTGAGAGCGCACGGCTCATACCCGTGAGGTCGAGAGTTCGAATCTCTCCCTTGCTATTTAATTTAGAGGGTTTCAGATCCCCTCTTTTTTTAATGCTTATAACTTATGTGTAATCTGTGGTTAAGGTGTAGTTTTTTGTCCAGTTTGAATTGTACGGATGATTTGATTATTTCAGAAAAGTCCAGTTCCGCAAAATTTCAAAAAATTTAAAACGAGGTCCGTGTAAAATAACATATAAAATAAATACAAACATGCAGGTCGGAATTTTAGGCAGGATAAGTCGGAAGCAGATATTATATATGTTTGATGTGGAACTAAAACTAAATCAAAACACAATAATATTTGTATTTCTTATATTTTTTTTATTGTTAACCTGTTTATAATTTTTCTCAAAACTTATGAGAGTCAACAGTAGCTACGTTATGCGTTAGAAATCTTATCATTTTTACAAAATATTTTTTTTATGTTAGTCTAGAATAGAGGAGGTGTGCATGTCTAAAAATAAGAAACCTGCTATGATTTCATTATTTTCGGGCTGTGGAGGGTTAGATTTAGGATTTAAATTAGCTGGATTTGAATGTATATGGGCAAACGACTTTGATAGAGATGCTCAAGCAATATACAGAAAAAATTTAGGAGATATTGATGGTAGAGATATCTTGGAGATCGAGGTTAATGAGATTCCTAATGCAGATATTCTTACCGCAGGATTTCCATGTCAACCATTCTCTAATGCAGGAAACAGACAAGGTGTTTTCGATTCAAGAGGGATGTTGTATAAAGAATGTTTACGAGTAATAAAAGAAAAACTGCCTAAGGTGATTTTATTCGAGAATGTAAAAGGTTTATTGTCTACAAAATATATTGATGGTCAAAAACTTATTGATGTTATTGTTAATGACTTAGAGCACGAATGTGGAATAGGCTACAATGTATCTTATAAGGTTGTTAATGCAAGTGACTATGGGGTGCCACAAAATAGACATCGTGTAGTTATTATCGGCATAAGGAAAGATATAGGTGTAAAATACGAATTTCCTGCCCCTCTATCTAAAAATAATTTAACTTTAAAACATGTATTGTCTAATATCCCTGCGAATATTCCCAATCAAGTAGATTGGGGGTTGTCTCCTCAAGCTTTAGACATGATTAAATATATACCACAGGGAGGTTCTTGGAAAGATGTTCCATATGAAAAATTGGCACCTCGTTTTAAAAAAATTCGTGATAATATGAAAAAATATCATTCACCAAATTTTTATAGAAGATTTTCATTAGATGAGATTAATGGAACTATAACAGCTTCAGCGCAACCAGAGAATTGTGGAATAATTCATCCTTTATATAATAGACGTTATAATATTAGAGAAATTGCACGGATACAGTCATTTCCAGATGATTTTGTTTTTCTTGATGATACTCCTAAAAATGTAACAGCCATGTATAAAGTTATTGGTAATGCCGTTCCTGTAAAATTAGCACAAGTTATTGCAGAATCAATAATGAATCAAGTTTTTTCTAAGGAGTTAATTAATGAATGTTGATAAGGCTTATCTTTTAGGTCTTGTTGTCGGGGGAGGAATATTTGGCGATAACGAAGATGTCTTCAGAATAAGGCTTCCCTATAAGCAATGGGGGTCAATTGAGGAGCATCCTGAAAGAGCTGGGCAAATTTCAAAAGATATTATGCGTGTAGTGAGTCCAATGTTTAGAAATACGTATGGAATTACTATTCAATTTGAAACTTTTAATTTTGGACGTTGGGATATTTTATGCGAGGGAGATATTTTAAGCTTAAAATCTGATTTAGAAAAATATGATATTTCTTGTGAGGGCGAAATTAAAAAAAATGTCTCAATAGATAAAATAACAAAAGACTTGATTGATGATAATTTAAAAAAGCGTTTTATTGCTGGTTTAGCAGACACAATTGGTAGTACTAAGTCAACTCATAGACGTTTCAGCGACCAAAAACAAGTATTGTCCTTTGAAATATCAGGGTTTCAATTTAAGTTTGTCTGCTCATTATGTCGATTATTATATAGCATTGGTTGTTATCCTGACCAAATTTTATGGAATCATCCAAATTTTCATTCAGGGAATGATCCATATAACAAAACTTGGAAAAAAGGATTTAAGCTAAGAGTATTACTAGATCAATATGAAGAATTTGGTGCCTTTGCATTTACTTCAAAAGCAAAATCTGCAAAAGAAAATATCGCACTTCAAGAAAGTAAAAATATAGCTTTACCATGCGAAAATAAAGATATTTCAGTAAGAACCTCATGTATCCACAGTGATGAAAATAGTGAAACTCTTCCAGAATACATTAGAGGTGGGCATTATATTCATTATGGACATGTATGTGCTGTTTTAAAATGTCCACATGCACCATATGAAAAAATAGATAAGTATCTTGCGCAAGCAGAAAAATATATAAATCCATTTCCAATATTATTCAAAGATAAAAAAGAGAAAGTTGAATCAATAATTAATGAAAACGTCTTTTACAAAAATAGAAATTATAAAAAAATTCAACTTAATGTTTCTGAAATATATTCAAAATATAAAAAAAGTGCTCCAAGCCTAATTTTTGGCGAAAGTGATAGTGGATATCCATTAAATGTGATAATGCAAGCAATAACATTTTTAATTGCTGCAAATAAAGATATGTTACATGGGAAAAGACCGATAGGTCATCAAGATACTATCATTCAAGATGAATTAAAAAATAATCCAAATTTAACAATAAGTGCATTATTACCTGAAATTTTAACACCTTTAATAATCACTTCGGGGGATTATTCTGTAATGGTTGGAGCACAAAACCCGAAGTTATATAAAAAGTTAATTAGTTTTGACCAAAATAATCCATATAAAATGGTCATAAGGCCAATAACGGAGGAAGATTTTGCATAATAATCAAGATAAAAAAGAAGTTTCATATTATCCAGAAATTACTAAATTTATAGAAGCACAAATAAAAAGCAATTTTAAATCTAAAGGTGCAAATATAAATGTATACTGGGAAATTGGAGAGTTAAAAACAAAACTAAAAAAAATAATAGAAGAACACCCTCTAGAATGTAAATGTGCGATAAATTTGGCAAACAAAGTTCCTCCGCTAAGTCTTGATATTTTTGGGCTTGTTACAAATGGTATACAGTTTAAAATTATAATTCTTGAAATAAAAAAAAGAAATTCGGTAGGGTTATCAGAATGGTCACAATTATTAGGTTATACAATGGTTGCTGATGCTTCTTATGGTTTACTTATCAATGTTGATTCAGGTGCTAGTCAACGTTTGACTGATATACTAACATTTGAAAAGGATTTATCTAAAATACAACGTGTAAAACAAGAAAAAAATGAAATAACAGAACATTTGTTGGGATTTATGGAATGGAATTCTTTAACCAAAAATTTTGAATATAGCAATTTGGGAGAATTACATTCCATTTCAGCATTAACAGATAAATTATACTGCTATTTTGAGAATTAATTTTTTATTTATATTCAATTATTAAATTATAAAATTATTGCAGCCCCAAATTCCTAAGCTGTCTGTTAAAAATTCCTAAACCGTTTGTGGTATTACAGTACGAACAGATAGATTATTGTATTAAACCAGACATTTCAATCAGGTAGGGTTAAAATGATTTTACCCCATAAAGAGGCTATGTATTTAGGTTTCAAACTGCCGGAAATGTCCGAAAATAATCAAACTATGTGGAACAAGAAATCAAACCATGTGTTCTTTTACATAAGGGATATTTTAAAACTTTGAATCAAATATGTGAAACTTTTTTAAATTTGGATAAAAAAGCCCTCAACTAAAGGGCTTTGAATTAGTATAAGAGCCAAGTATTTCTATTGCATTCTGTTTAGGAGTTGCAGTTAGTGTTACATAACTAAAAGCCCTCATTGCATTTACAGCATCTAAATCTCCACAATAATCAACAACACCATTTGAAAAACGACATTTACGAATGTATGAATCATCATTTAATTTTGTCTCACTTACTATAGTTGCTGCAAATGCACTAATTTCTATCGAAGTAAGTATTAATGCAATCATCATTAAATTTTTGGCTGTTTTTCTCATAGTTACCTCCGCTTAACTCCTATAATAAGTAATTTTATTACGCCTAAATTGAATACTCTCATAACACAAGGTAAAATAATAATTTGAGGATTAACTTATGATAGAAGATAATACACCAGTTTTTAAAGTAAGTCAGGTGGCAAAACACTTAAAAATGTCAGCCGACAGATTAAGAACTTTTGATGAAGAACAATTAGTAATGCCAACAAGAGATAATAAAGTTCGTCTATATTCTAATAATGACATTTCATGGCTTGAAAACCTTAGAATTATTATCAAAAAAGATAAGTTGTCTAATTTAAAGATTTTCCTCTTTCAAACAGTACAAAATCAGCACTGAAAGAATATTTAAAAACAAGAGAATACAAAGAAAACAAGCCTTTATTCATATCACGTAAGAATAAAGGCTTTTTACTGCGACAGCAGGCTTATAAAATTATTAATGATGTGGCTAAATCAGTTGGAATAAAAGAAAAAATCGGCACTCATACACTGAGAAAAACTTTTGGGTGTCATGCGTATAATAATGACTATGATATTACATTAATCCAAAAACTTTTTAACTACTCATCACCCGGCGTAACGCTTCGTTATATAGGAATCACGCAGGAGGAAATAGATATTGTCTATTTGAGTTTAGATTTATAGCTAATCCGCTTGGTTCTTTGCATTAGCTTTTTTGACTAAATCAGCAACTTTTGTAAGATTATTTTCTTTTGTATCCTCTTGTACAGGTTGTCTTACAAAACTTTTGAAATATGGTAGTGTTTTAATTATACCAACAGCCTGACTTAAACTATTTGCTGATACTTTACTTCAATATTGCCGCCGCTGATTGTTGGTATGATTATTGCTTTATATGTTTTCATAATAGTTCTCCTTTTATTAAAAATTATTAAAATAAATAAATTTAAGATAGAGCTGTATGTTTGATTTATAATTATTATTAGATAAATGGAGTATTAATTTGTTTAATCTTGAAAATAGACGATATATAGGAAGTAAAGCAGATTTATCAGATTGGATATTAGACTTAATTCATAAAAATTGTACCGGAGATACTTTTGCAGATATATTTGCAGGAACCGCTATAATTAGCAAAAAAGCTGCAAATAATTATTCTAAAATAATAATTAATGATTTTTTATACTCAAATAATACAATATATAAAGCCTTTTTTGATAACAATGTCTGGAATAAAAAAAAGGTAGAAAAATATATAGAAATATGGAACAGTAAAAATCCTCGTACAATAAAAGATAATTATTTTTCAACTAATTTTGGAGGAAAATTTTTCAATCAACAAGATGCGAAACTTATTGGTGCTATTAGAGAAGATTTAGCAAATAATAAAGATTTCAATGATAAAGAAAAAGATATTTTATTAGCTTCTCTAATATATTCAGCTGACAAAATTGCCAATACTGTCGGTCACTATGAGGCATATTTTCATAAAAAAGACATCCCACAGCAATTTGTATATAAAATAATTAAACCGACTCCAATTAAGAATATTGCCATATACAGAGAAGATGTAAATGCCCTATCAAAAGATATCAAAGCAGATATTGTTTATATTGATCCTCCATACAATTCAAGACAGTATAGTCGTTTTTATCATGTACTGGAAAATCTTGTAAAGTGGGAAAAACCTCAATTAAATGGTGTTGCATTAAAACCTCCCGCAGAAAATATGAGTGAATATTGCAGAACAAATGCTCCAAAAGTATTTAAAGAGTTAATAGACCATTTACAATGTAAATTTATTGCGGTTTCTTACAATAACACTTATAATTCAAAAAGTAGTTCATCCAAAAATAAAATTTCTTTAGAACAAATTGAAGAGATTTTAAATTGCAAAGGAAAAACAACAAGATATGAGCACAATCATAAATTCTTCAATTCAGGAAAAACAGACTTTAACGACCATAAAGAGTTCCTCTTTATTACAGAAGTCCAATAATTTAATACGTTCACCATTTTTTTATGTAGGTGATAAATACCGCATACTTAGTCAAATATTGCCTTATTTCCCTTCACAAATAAATACTTATGTTGAACCGTTTGTTGGAGGAGGCTCAGTTTTTCTGAACGTTAATGCTCAAAAATTGGTATTAAATGATATTGATAAAAATATGATACAATTGCACAATTATTTGTGCACCTGTTCATCATGCCCTGAAATATTTTTTGAACAAATTAAAAACAGGATATATAACTTAGGATTGTCTCGTTCATTTATAGAAGACATTGTCCCGCACAATTTAAGAATTGAATATCCGAAAACATATTATGCAAAATTTAATAAAGAAAGCTATAATCGTTTACGTAATGACTATAATAAAAACAAAGAAAATATTTTAGACTTGTATTTGTTATTAATTTATGGTTTTAACAGGATATTAAGATTTAATTCAAAAGGAGATTTTAATTTACCTGTTGGAAATGTAGATTTTAATAAAAATGTTGTAAATGCACTTGAAACATACTTTAATAATGTCTGTTCTAAATCTGTTCATTTCTTTAATTTTGATTATAAAGAATTTCTAAATTTACTAACATATAAAGATAATGACTTTATATATTTAGATCCGCCGTATTTAATAACATTTTCTGAATATAATAGACTTTGGAATGAAGATAAAGAAAGAGAATTATTAGAGTTGCTTGACGAATTGTCTCACAATAAAGTTAAATGGGCAATATCAAATTTTATTGCTGATTACAATAAAGGTACACATAACGAAATTTTTGACGATTGGATGCAAAAATATAATGTTCACGAAATAAATAGTTATTATATAAGTTTCAATAACAATAAAGTTCGCCCAACAAGAGAAGTATTAGTAACAAACTATTAGAGGGTATTATGCCAAGAACAAGAAATGCTGAAAGAAAACCGTTATCTTTTTCTACCACAATGAGGAATCCTGACAGAATTGCCGGATTCTTGGATTGCTTATTACCTTATGAAAATATGACATTAACTTCTGAAGTAATACATAAAATCATTAAAAATATATTGGCAAATAAACTATATAAAACAGTAAAATATCAAATGAGAAATCCTCGTTATAAAGATATTTATTATGATGAAGATAAAACGTATTCAGATGTTGATTTAGAAGATATTATAGAAAATAGCCCTCAGAATCATAAAGAAGCTGGCTTTAATAAAGGTTGGGATTCAAGATTTGATACATGGTACAAACTACCTATGGAATTTGGCTTTGTTTATTACGAAATGGACAAGCCAATTCACATCTCAAATACAGGGCATATGTTAATTGACGCATATAACGAAAATCCTATTAATGAACGGAAAATTCAAGATGTAATGCTGAATGCGTTAATGAAATATCAAACAAACAATCCATTTCGAAAAAATGCTAATTCAAATGCTCCATTACCATTGCTATTGAATGTTTTAAATTTATTGAAAAATGATACAGAAGAAAACGGAGCGGGTATTTCGAGACAAGAATTATCTATTCTTATATGTTGGAATGATAATAGTGCAGAAAATTTATACCATTATATAAAAGGGTTAAGACGCAAAGTTGGATTTAATTATTCAGATGAATTTATATATGATAGATGTTTAGAAATTCTTGGTGCTGACGATACAAAACGTAATAGATTTAAAATGAACCAAATCTGTGGAGAGGCTGTTGATGAATATATCAGGAAAATGCGTAGCACAGGTATTATTTCATTACGTGGTAACGGTAGATTTATTGACTTCAACATGATAGAAGAAGATAAAATTCGTTATGTAATAGATAATTATTCAGAATATCCAGTATTTACCGATAAATCTCAATATTATGAATACATGGGGAAAATAGATAATAATGTATTAGAAATCAAACAATCAACAAAAATTGATTTAACAGATGTAAGAAAACAAGCATTATACAAGTATGCAAATGAATATTCCCAAGAGAAAATATTTGAAGAACTACTAAAAGTTTGTAATAAAAAAGAAAGCACTGATAATATTCTAAAATTTATCAATGCTCCAACAAGGTTAGAATTTTTAACCAGCATCTCGCTTGTACAACAATTTGAAGGACTTGATGTAAATCCTAATTATTCTGTTGATGATGAAGGCTTACCAACATTTACCGCAGGTGGTGGGATTGCAGATATAGAATGTTTTGATAGTAAATACAACAGTTATTTTGAAGTTACATTAATGTGTGGCAGACAAGATCAAGTAAACAACGAAATCGTACCAATAAGAAGACATTTAAAAGAGGCTTTACAAAAAAATCCTTTATCTTTTTCTGTGTTTGTTGCTCCAGTTATTCATGAAGACACTGTTGAAGTTGCAAATCTTTATAAAATAAGAGAAAATTTGGAAATTTTGACATTTGATATAAAGCATTTTATTGATATTGTAAAACAAAAACAAAAGGTTGAAGAATTGTTAAATAATTATTAAAGAAAAGAGCATATTAAAATAGATTTAATTGCATATACACCTGACCTAAAAAATCTTGATGTTTTTCTTCAAGTGCCATAACTAAAAGAGCAAGCAGTTTTGAAAATTCTTCTGCTTGCTCTTTTGTATATTGTTTTACTATATTTAAGTACCGTTGTTCAATTTCACTACTTCTATAAAATGGCTGTGCCAATGAACATGTACATAGTATCAAAAAGTCCTTAAAGACTTCATTTACTCGTTTTGCCTTATCTAAATTATGAAGTTTTGAGATAAATCCCTTTAAATAATCCATAAAATACCTCGTTTATGTCTGATTAATCCTGATTAAGCCGAAATTACTTTTATATATAAATATATTTAAAGCCTTAATTCCGTTTAATCTGATACAATCTGAATTGAGTAAACTGAAATTTGTAGCACAAAACAGCTAAATAAAGAGTGTTTTCTCATTTTTTAGCCATTTTTATTATTATAAATCAAATATATACAATCGTAAACCGCTGATACAAAAGCTTATTGAACTAATTATAGTATAGTTATTTTCATGGTAAAATTATGTAACAAGGAGTATCTATGGCTGATGAAATGCAAAGTAATAAAGAAGTTGTTCAAACAACAGAAGCCTTTGCTGATGACAAATTAAATAGAAAGACCGTCGCTGAAAATTTTAAGAATATTTTGCTAAACACTGATTTGAATGTTTTTAGTGTTTCTGCTCAATGGGGTGGTGGTAAAACATATTTTATTGAAAATTTAATTAAGTTAATGCAAGATGATTCAATAAACATTTTGTATAATGCTTGGGAGTCTGATTTTTATGATTCCCCGCTTATTCCATTGTTAGTTGAATTATTTGCAAAACTTGAAGAATGTGATGAGAAAACTCAACTTGAAGAAGATATCATCAAAAGTAAAGAATTTGCAAAAAAAATGTGCGAAAAAACCTCATTTCAAATTGGTGTAAATTTTGTAGGAATTAACTGTTCGGCAAACTTTGACCCATCAAAAAAAATGATTTATTCTGAATACAAAGAGCTTAAAAACGAAATTAAAAATTTTAGAAACAAACTAAAAAATATTCAGGAAAAACTGGGTAAAAAGATTATAATATTTGTTGATGAACTTGACCGCTGTAATCCTATGTATGCAATAAAAACATTTGAAATTATCAAACATTTATTTGGAATTCCTAATATAATTTTTGTTTTATCTATTGATAAAACGCAAATAGAAAATTCTGTCAGAAGAATTTTTGGAACAAATGAGGGTGAAGTTAATGGATATTTAAGAAAATTTATAGATGTTGATTTTCAACTTCCTGATAGTTCTAATGAACAATTGATACATTATCATTTACATAATCTGTGGGATAAAATTGACAAATTTGTAAAAAGCGATAGATATTACAACTATAACTTACAGCGTTATATTGATAGTTTTGGGTATCCAAGAGACATGGAAGTTAATCAAGAACAAAAATTTTTAAGCCATTTAATATCTAACATTACCAGTATACTTAATTTTTCAGCAAGAGATATTGAAAAATATTTTATGAGATTTAATTTATTTTTAGATGTACTTTCCGAAAAGGATGTTTTATTAATTGAACCATGTCTACTATTAAATGCTTTAGCAATGGTCGATATTAACGAATTTGATAATTACATTCATTTAAATAAATCAAATAAATTTGTTGGGATTAATATGATTTTACCATTATGGAATGGGATATTTTTTAATTCATATCTCTCAGAATTAAAAAGTTACAATCAGAGTCTTTCAGTAAGTAGCAAAACACAAAGACACAATGCAGGCTGTTTAAATGCATTTTTAACAAAAACTATTGCTAAAAGTCTTGAAGAACAAGAGAAATATTTACAAAGTTACCCGGCTAAAATAAAATTTATTAATAATTTTAGCAATATTGAATAATCTATAACTTAATTGAATATTAGCTGTTTAATATTAGCATCTAATCTCAGCTAAATAAGATTGCAAAATAAATATAAGTTACAAAAAGTTACTTTTTTATTACACTCAAAAATTATTATACTGTTTTTTTCAAGCCTAAATTTCTTCTTTGTAATTTTGTAATATAAAAAATTTTAGAAAATATATAAAATTATACATAATCCATGGGTAATGGGTGGGTAATTCATATACAATTTCACGAATTTATGAATAAGTTTCATATGCTTCAAATAGTTGTAAATATTTGGTTTTCTATATCAAAGATGGTTCTCATACCCGTGAGGTCGAGAGTTCGAATCTCTCCCTTGCTATAAAAAAGAGGATAGGATTTTTCCTAATCCTCTTTTTTTAATTAATTCTTAAAAGAATCCATATATTTCTGCAATTCTACAAAGAATCTTGAAAGATGATAACCGTCTGCCGCAGCGTGATGAATATTAAATGACAACGGAATTACAATTCTTTTATTATTTTGGATATATTTGCCCCAGGTTACTACAGGTGCCAGGTATTTGCCTTCATCAAATACGTGTATATCAAAACTTTTGTAGTGTACCCATGGCAGACAAGAAACATTAAATGTATTTTCAGGTACATCTTTAAATTCAAATGCCCGGTAATCTTTGTATTTTTCAAGTGTTCTTACAAACTTTCTATGAAATATCTCTAAATCATCATTGTATTCTGCAACCAGTAAAGCACACTGTTCATCTTCCTTATAAAAATGGGCAAAATACGGATGAATAACATCATACACCCTTACTTGTCTCTCATGATTCCAACCGAGTTTGAATTCATCATGTGAATTTATTATTTTGCTTACAGCCCACATAAAACAAGGATAAAATCTGTACCCGTTGTTTTTAACATAATTTAGAAAACCTGTTATATCAATGTCACAGGTCATACTTATAACGTTACGCAAATTATTGATATAATGCCAGAATAAATTATATCGTTTCCAGTTTTTGTCTTTTATTTCAAATTTCATTTTTACCTCCTTAAATATTACTAACTAAATATTTAAAGAGGCACCTGCAATTCCAAATTTAGACAACTTTTGCGTTTTCATAATTTGATTATAATATATATTATGAAATTGTTCAAATGCTCATTTTCACTGTTACAAATAATCATATAATGTCTTTGTTTACAGTTGACAGCAGATATTGACAAAAAATCAGGTTGACCTCAGGCGCAAAGTACAGAGGACGAATAGTTGACACCGTATTCATTTTACCAAATTTACTGATTATTTTACAAACTTATTTAAATACCGTTAGCAAAAATTTTTTTGTTGTATTGTTTTATCAGATAAAGAATACCAAGCAGGAATGTAAAATTATGTCTGAAATAAATTCTAATATACAATTTACCGGATTTGTAAAAATTAAAGGAAACGCACATAACCTTAACCCTGTTGCAAAGTCTATCAGAGAAACTTTGCCTGAAAGCTTCGTTTTTTACGGTGATAAATCAAAATACAAAAGAACTCTTTATATTCTTACCGGAAAACATCAGGATAGGTTTATCAGCTGTATGAAAAAAAAGAATAGCAGTTTTATGGATTTAAAACAAAATGTAGAAAAATATATTGGCAAAACCGCTAAAACACTTAAACGTAAAAATGTAGAAAAAGAACTCAAAAACGGCAGTTTTAATGTATAATTAATTTTATGGAAATTACTTTTCTTGTCGAAAACAATTCACGTATAGACCGCTATTTTATTGCAGAACCTGCTTTGAGTATCTATATTGAAACTGAAGGTAAAAAAATTCTATTTGACTGCGGCTACAGTGATGTGTTTATTAAAAATGCCTGGAAATTAAGTGTAAACCTTGAAAATATTACTGATATTATAATCTCTCATGGACATGATGATCACACCGGAGGATTAAAATTTCTGAAATTAAAAAATAAAAATATTAAGCTTACAGCACACCCGAATATTTTTGACAGTAAAATTGATTGTAATAATATCTCTTACGGATGTCCTGTTAGTAAATCGGCTCTTGAACAACAATTCATCCTTAATCTTACAAAAGATCCTTATTTTTTAACTAAAAATTTATGTTTTTTGGGGCAGATAGAAAATAATTCAAGTGAAGATATAGATGATTCTGCGCTTGTGTATAAATCCCCAAAAGGGCTGGTTATAATAACAGGCTGCTCCCATTCCGGTATAATAAACATTATAGAGTATGCAAAAAAAGTGACTGGCAGTAATAAAATCTTCGCAGTTGTTGGAGGTCTGCACTTATTAGACATGAAACAATCAAAGATTAAAGAAATTATCAGTTATTTGAAAAAAGAAAAAGTGGAATTTCTTTATCCATGCCATTGTTGTGATTTGAAGTCAAAGATAGTTATGGCACAAGAACTTGAGATAAAAGAAGTCTGCTCAGGCGACAGTATAAGTTTTTAAGAATATTGACAATTTAAACAAAAATCTTTAAATATAAAAATATGAAAAAATTTATTCTAATATCAATAATTCTTCTTTTGTCATTTCCAGCCGGCGCTGTAACTTTAGAAGGCGGAGTAAAATTTGACATAAACACTGCACGCCGGACTTTAATGGAAGCTCCGGACAGAAAAATTGACAGCAGTCTTATACAAACATATTTAATTGACAAATATTACAGCGAAAATACAACATACTTATATAAGGGTAAAGCAGAATTAAAAGACAGAGTTCTGGCGTTTTTTTCGGATAAAACTTACGCAGTAATGTATAATGACGTACCTTTATATGTCTGGTACTACTCATCAGACGGAAACTTAATTTATGCAGAAAAAAAGAATCGTTTGGAATATCCTTACAAAACGTATAAATATACACCTGACGGACATTTAGTCAATATGAGCCTCAGGGTTTCGAAAGGAGAAACTTTTATATATACACCTGACGGAAGTCTTCTCGCACACTGGGTAGGGGCAAATGCATTTGACGAAAATGGCAATATAATCATGACAAGAAAATATTATGAATAATTATGCCCGGTTGGGTGATTGCACAGGAAATATGATGTGATTGAATATAATTAAAAGAAAATCTTTTTCATACTTCCAGCTATTCTTAATTCCATTAAGCCTTTTTAAAAGGCTTTTTTTTTTGCCTTATTCTTTTTTTATTTAAATAAAATGTATTAGCCGGTTCGGCAATGTAAAACTTTCCTTTTTAGGTTTTAATCAAGAAACAAAAAGGAGGGAAAATGTCAGAAGAAAATATTGAAATTAATGAGGAAATCATTGAAGCATGCGAAATTGAACGACCAATAAGAGTGTTAATGGTTGTTACCAGTGCAGATAAAATAGGCAAAGAAGAACATAAAACCGGTGTGTGGTTTGAAGAATTTGCCGTTCCGTATCTTGACTTTTTAAAAGAAGGATATTTTGTGACAACAGCCAGTCTTAAAGGCGGAAAGGCACCTATAGACAAAAAAAGCGAAAATTTAATTGAAGATCTCAAATGGAAAGCTGCCAAACAAGCTCTTGAAGATACAATTCCTCTTGAAAGTATTGATTATACATTGTATGATGCAATAGTTTTACCGGGCGGACATGGACCAATGGTTGATCTTGCACATAGTGAGCTTATGGGAGAAATAATTAATTATTTCAGTGAAAACAGCAAAATAATTGCGGCAATCTGTCATGGACCAGCAGGATTATTACCTGCCAAAAAAGACGGTACAGCTTTTGTAAACGGCAGAAAGTTGACATGTTTTACAAATGAAGAGGAGCAGTGTGCGAAAATGGACAAAATCGTGCCCTTCTTCCTTGAAGATGCCTTGAAAGAACAGGGAGCATTTTTTATGCAAAAAGATGAAGGCGAGATAAATATTATCGAAGATGATAATCTAATTACGGGTCAGAATTACCAGTCTGCAGAACAGTTTGCTCAGAGAGTAATAAGGCATCTAAACGCAGATGGAAAAAGCCGCTGCGCTGAATAGAATAAAAAAAGCCGCTGTTTGCGGCTTTTTTTATTTCCAAGGATAATCATCTTTAATCGTCCAATTATCATTAATAATCTTTTGCAGACAGCATTCCCCAGCTCCTCCGGCTTTACAGTCTTCATTAACTTTTTCTTCACTATCTGAATGGCAGGCTGGTTTTACAGAATTAGTTTTTAAATTTATTTGAAAAGTAAATATATCTTTACCGATTACATTAGGAGGTTTTGGACCGTTTAAGTCTGCTCTAACTAACTGGCTCGAAGTATAATATGCACCCTCCTCACCCCAAGCAACAGTTACAAAAGAAAGCAATGTTCCATCTTGAAGGAAACCTGTTGTTCTGGTTTCATCAATAATCAAAATAGTATCCTTCCCTGAAAGATATTTTACATACTCTGAACTGTAACCGCAGGATTTAGGGGTATCACATATTTTAATTATCTTAAGATAAGGTTTCCAGTATTTGTCAAAATATACCTTTGAATTTTCAGTTGAAACTTCCAATGACGTATCAACCCAGCTGCTGCTGTCGCCATTATCATAAACAGAACTAAGCAGTGACTGGCTCAAAGTAGAATAAACTTTTTTTAACTGAGATATTGTCTGCGCTTTTTTATAATTTCCCACAAGAGCCGGTAGCGTCATTGCAGCAACTACACCGATTATTCCCAGGGTTATTAATACCTCTGCAAGGGTAAACCCTCTTTTCAAATACATTCTTGGTTCCTTTCTTTATATCTATTATATATTATAACTTATACTTTCTCAATATATAACTTATGTTTACTCTAAATTTTCATTGCAAAAAATCAGCCAAATCTTATCTTTTGACTGATTGTTTGATTTCTTATTATAAACCTTTGGGAAAAGCTTAAATTACCTTGCCCCCCCCCCCGAAAGTCTTGTATTTACTGCGTTTCCCATAATTCATTCTCCTTTTTTAGCTTTGCTTTTTTGTTCTTTTTTTTTTATTTAAGGAAAAAATATTTGTTTTCGATACGACTGCGAGAACGGAGCGGAAGGGTTTTGAGAAAACATATACACATACTCAAAGAATTGACTCTCCGCTGTCCTGTTTTTATTATAAACTATTTTTTGAAATTTTCAATGTTATAGTCTTCCATGCTGTCACCGCCGAACTTTAATAGAAATTCGTCTGCAAGAACACAGGCAATACGAGCTTCTGCTACGACAGCACAAGCTTCAACCGCACAGGTATCCGAACGCTCAAAATGTGCTTCTGTTTCTTCCATACTCAAAGCATCAACCGTTTTTAAAGACTTTCTTAATGTTGGTATCGGTTTCATAACAGCGTTTACCAGCAAGTCTTCCCCATTTGTCATTCCGCCTTCAATACCTCCGGCATTATTAGTTTTCCTAACTATCTTGCCGTTTTCAACAAACATTTCATCATGAAACTCACTTCCAAACATTTTATAAGCGTGATTTTCTCCTATTGAAACCGTTTTTACGGCAGGAATACTCATGACGGCCTGTGCAATCTTTCCGTCAAGCGCTCTGTCCCAGTGTACATAAGATCCAAGTCCTACAGGAAGATTTTTACAGGCAACCTCAAATTTCCCGCCGAGAGTGTCGCCGGCTTCCTTTGCCCTGTCTATTTCAGCGTGCATCTCTTCTATGGTTCTGCCTTGACCTATCTGAAGAATACGTGAAGAGAATTCAACACCAAATTGTTTTAAGAAAAGTTTTGCAACAGCACCTACAGCAACTTCAATTGCTGTTTTGCGAGCACTTGAACGTTCAAGAATATTCCGCAAATCTTTCTGGTTGTATTTTATACTGCCGGCATAATCAGCATGTCCCGGTCTGTATTTCGTAAAAGACTTTTCATCCGTTTTATCAGAAGGATAGATACTCATAATCTTCTGCCAGTTTTCATAATCTTTATTATAAATAACCAGTGTAACAGGAGAACCGATTGTTTTTCCAAAGCGAACTCCGGATGTGATTTCTACGGTATCTGATTCAATTTTCATCCGGCCGCCTCTGCCGTAACCGCCCTGACGGCGTTTGAGTTCAGAGTTTATAAAATCAATATCTATCTCAAGGTTTGCGGGAAGTCCTTCAATAATAGCTGTTAAACATCTGCCATGGCTTTCTCCTGCTGTTAAAAATCTAAATTTTTCCATTTTCCCTCTGTTTTATATCTAATCTAGTATCGCCTCACCTGCCCCGCCTTCGCGGGTTACACGAGGTTCTCCTTTTCAAATGTCACTTTAAATTTTTGGAATAAGGAACGTGAGCAAAAATTTTTTGGACATCTTTTATGGGAATTGTAGCATAAAATGCAAAAATAAGATAAAGGGAATTGTTTTTGACTCGATAGCGGTGCCTAAGACACAACAATTCTCAGGTTTTCTTTTATTTACTACAGCTTGCGCCGGCATTAGCGAGGAAGCGTGTCAAAAAAAAACACTTTTGTCTTATCTAGTATCGCCTCACCCGCCCCATCTTTGTCTTACAAATTTACTATTTTTTTGCATATTTAAGAAATGTTTGGACTTTTGTCTGCATCATTTCTTCGACAATGAGCCATTTGCCGGAAGGTTGTTTCTGCACAATCATATATGTCTTAAGTTTGTAATTTTCTCCTGAGGGCTGCCTTAGAGAGCTTATTTTATACCCATCGTTAACCTTTTCTGCTTTAATATCAGTATATGAATTTTTATATTTACGCATTTTAGCACCCTTCTGCCCCATTTTCATCTGGGAAATATAAGTATCAGTATCTGTTTCAACGTCAACCAATTCACCATCAGGTTTGATTACCTGGCGTATAATTTTTGCATCCGGTGAATACATCTGGATTAATTCAGGGCTGTAGCTGTTTGCTGCATTAACATAACTTTTGAAAAATTTCAAAGCTTCCTGTGAATCATCAGCAAAAACCTTTGTGCCAATAAGCAAAAGTGTTCCTAACAATACCAGTAAAAAAAGTTTTTTCATTCTGCCCTCCTTATTTTTTTAATAAAATAAATCAGGATGACAACTTTTTCATTAGCCGGCTGTGCTATAACTTATTTTGCCTATTTTTTTCTGACTAATACCTGATAATCCAGAATATCAAATATTTCAAGTAATTCAGTTACTTTTATTGTTTTATTGCGAAGTTTGTTGGTTAAATTTTCAAGTGAATCAGTTTTATTGTATTTGTGATTAATATCTACTTTTAAGCGTGTCAGCGTTATTCCTTCTGCCATTGTTAGAAGTTTTATTAAATTTCGGATATTGTCCTTTTGTAATATATATTCATTCTTCATTCCATAACTATATCTTGAGTACATATTGACAATCTAATGATATAGTTATATTATCTAAGTATATAGTTAGATAACTAAGGATATAATTTTATGGAACAAAAAATCAAATCAGGCTTTACTCTGGCAGAAGTCTTAATAACACTTGGTATAATCGGTATTGTGGCGGCAATGACAATTCCCGGATTAATTGCAAAACATCAAAAAATTGTTACAGCAACACAGTTAAAAAAAGCATATACAACTATAGCACAGGCATTTACAATGGCACAGAAGGATTACGGCGACATATCAGGATGGGATTTTAAACCTTCAAATCCCGAAGATGGAGATACAACTTCTCTAAAAACAGCAATAACTTTATTTGCTAAGACATATTTAATACCATATTTAAGTGTAATTACTGATTGCGGTGCAGGTAAGGAAGCATCAAAACAGTGTTTTTACACTTGGTATACTACAGATGGTACTGCACTTAACTATACTCCGAGCGATAATTTATATCGTTTTATTCTTAATAATACAACTCTAATACAGTTATCTTATGACAACTCGGCAGGTGATTATACCATTGGACATGTTCTGATATATGTAGATATTAACGGCTTTAACAAACCTAATACCATCAGCAAAGATATATTCGTCATGTCTTTAACAAGCAGTGGAAGAAGCCTTAAAATGTATGGTGCGGGCAGAACAAGAGAAACTCTTTTAAATGCACCTACAAACAAATGGGGTTGCAAAAATAAAGGAGCAGCCAGCAATACATCTATATATTGCGGAGCACTGATACAGCAAGACGGATGGGTAATTAAAGATGATTACCCATGGTTTTGATACTTTATTCTGATTATCAAACAACTTTACAAACCAGACAAAATCGTAAAATCAATTTCAGGCTGAACAACAAAAACAATATCGCGGCAATATAATTTGTCGTGCGAAGTGACACTTAAAATACCTTTCCAGTGTAATGCAGCGGCTCAGCCATCTAGAATTTTTTCAGCTTGGCATAAGCCGCATCCATGGCTTTTTTGCCCTGTTTGCCAAAGTCAATTGTATACATCATGCTGTCGCCGACTTTAATAACATCAGTAATATGACCTATACCCAGTTTGTCATGGAAAACTCTTTCGCCTACGCTGAAAATGTATTCAACTGATGTTTGGGCATCAAGAGCTTTCCGGCGTTCCTCTGCTTCCTGCATTTGCTGGCGTTCTTTCTGCTTTTTCTCTTCCAGCATCCGTTTTATAGCGTTGTCTTTGAAAAACTCTTTTACTTTCTCTTCATCACGCTGTTTGTTTGCCTGTGATTTTATCAGAATTGTACGCTGAGGGGTGCGTTTAGGCTGTTCATAGCCGTAAGACGGCTTTTTAGGAGAAGTATTATTAGCCAGACCTTTTGTAGGCGCGACAAAACCTTTTCCAAAACCGGTTGAAGGCTTTATGTAACCATAGCTGTCACTCTGCGCTGCCGAGTATGAAAAATCCGATTTACCGGTTTTTGCTTTTGAAACAGCGTTTCTAAATGTAGACCCGTCTGAGATGCTTCCTTCAAATGAACTCATATTCATAAGCTGGCGAGGGATTTCTTCTATAAATCTTGACGGATTGTAGTATTTAAATTCACCCCACATCTGGCGTCTTTTTGCGGATGTAAGATAGAGTTTTTCCTCAGCTCTGGTCACACCTACATACATAAGCCGGCGTTCTTCTTCCATTTCTGAAGGAACATTAAATGTCCGCTGGTGCGGGAATACTCCTTCATCCATACCGGCAAGAAATACCACAGGAAATTCCAGCCCTTTCGCGGCATGAAGCGTCATTAGGGTAACATTATTGGCAATATTATCCATATTATCTATATCAGATACAAGTGAAATTTGCGTTAAGAATTCGCCTAAAATATTGTTATCATCTTCGGGTACAAATTCTTCTGCAACGTTTACAAATTCCTGCAAGTTTTCAATATCAGCTTCGCTTTCCGGTGTATTTTGAAGCTGAAGTTCTGCAAGATAGCCGGATTTTTCTATTACAAGTGTTACAAATTCTCTTAGGTTATAATTCTTCACTGCCTCTTTAAATTTTGTGATAAGGTTTACAAAATCAGTAATCTTAGAGCGGGTTCGCGGAGGAATTTCATTATCCTCTTGTATTCTCTGGGCTGCCGCAAAGAGTGAAATATCCTCTTTATCAGCAAACTCCTGTAATCTTTTTACTGTTGTATCACCTATTGAACGTTTTGGAACATTTACTATTCTGCGGAAGCTCTGTGAATCATCAGGATTATATATTAATTTCAGGTAAGCAATAATATCTTTGATTTCTTTACGGTCATAGAACTTCAATCCGCCGTAAATCCTGTATGGAATGCCTGCTGCCATGCAAGCTTCTTCCAGAGCTCTTGACTGGGAATTTGTACGGTAAAGAATTGCATATCGGTTATAATTACCGCCGCTGTCCTGTTTGATTTTGCTTGCAATAAAGTTTGCCTCATCGGATTCATCCTGGGCTTCAAAGTAGTCTATAAGTTCGCCCTCTCCCTTATTTGAATACAAAACCTTATCTACACGCTCTGTATTATTTTCAATAACCGCGTTTGCAGCATTAAGAATATTCGCTGTTGAACGGTAGTTCTGTTCGAGTTTAATAAGTTTGGTATTCTTAAAATCCTTCTGGAAGTTCATAATTATTGTATAATCCGCACCACGCCAGCTGTAAATTGACTGGTCAACATCACCTACAACACAAAGCGAGCGTTCAGGAGGGATTTCTGCCTGAGCATTGGTGTAGAGCATATTAACAAGCTTATACTGCGCAAGGTTGGTATCCTGATACTCATCAACCAGAATGTGCTGAAAACGATCGTAATATTCCTGTCTGACTTCAGGGTTTTGCTCAAGAAGTTTCACCGTAAGCATAAGCATATCGTCAAAGTCAATTGCATTGTTATTATTGAGAGTGTTTTCGTATTCCTCAAATATTGAAGCTATTTTCTGAGATTTAAAATCTCTTGCAAATGTTGCAAATGTATACGCATCCTGCATTTTGTTCTTTGCATTTGAAATAATTGATTTTACAAGCTTTGGCTGATAAATTTTATCATCGAGGTTCAATTTTTTAACCGCCTGCTTGATAACAGCGCTTGTATCATTGTCATCATATATTGTAAAGTTTTTATCGAGCTTTTTACCTGACTGGAAGCTGTAGCGGTCAATGTTTTCACGTAAAATTCTGCCGCAGATACCATGGAATGTACCCACCCACATATATTTTACTGTACTTTCACCAAGAATATTGCCCAGACGCTCTTTCATCTCTTTTGCAGCTTTATTCGTAAATGTAACCGCAAGAATATTCCTCGGTCTTACACCGTTTTGTATTAGGTAAGCTATGCGCGATGTAAGGACTTTCGTCTTGCCGCTGCCTGCTCCTGCCAGTATTAACAACGGTCCTGCGGTAGTTTGAACAGCTTCTTTCTGCTCTCTGTTAAGATTCTCCAATATATTTTCCATATCCCTATTCCCAAAATTAAAATTTTATGTTATAATCAGCATAATCGAAAAAAATTTTTATTTCAATTATTAGGATTTATTCAGAAAGTAGGAAATAATGGCAGATTTTGAAACCGATATTATAATGAGTGCTGATGATGATAAAAAAAGTGAACAACCTTCAATTGTAGTTCCAATGGATGATTTAGATACAGTAAGTGCAGATTCACCGCATACAGTTGACGAATTGGCACAGGAACTCGCAACTATCAGACAATCGGCTAAAAAAATTGCTATTATTGGAAGCCGTAATCTTCCTATTACACATCAGCAGATGATTGAAACACTTACCACTGCGCTTGTTATGCAGGGAAATACAATTATCACTTCCGGCGGGTCTTCAGGTACAAATGCTGCTGCTATCAGAGGAGCAATGAAAGCTAATCCTGATAAATTGAAGGTTATACTCCCGCAAACTATCGGACAGCAGCCTTCTGATGTTCAAAACCAGCTTATTGGAGTTCCTAATATTATTGAACACGCTGATAGAGCTATGATGACTTTAGCTGATGCTTCAAGAGTATGCAACAGAGAAATTATTGATGACTGTAACCAGTTAATCTGTTTCCTTTCACATACAAGTAAAACGCTTCATAATGCTGTTCAGTATGCTGAAGAAGGTCATAAGGTTATTACTGTTTTCTATCTTGACTAGTTATGAGTGAAGATTTAATTAAAAAACTTACAGGTAAAAATAAAAGTGATTACGAACAGGCTGCCGCTCACTTGGTTAGTAATGCTGATGTTGAGCTGTTTAAGGAGCTTGTGAATAAAGACCATTTTTTGTTTGATTTTGTTAAGCAAAACGTTGCACAGCGGATTTATAATGCCTGTAATGAAACAAATTACAGAAATCTTCTGCAATTTTTTGAATATTACTCGCCATATTATGATGAAGTAATAATTTCAGTACTTGCCAAGTATGCAGATGAAGATTTAACAGATGAAATCCTTGAAATATTTGAAAACGGCACAAATGCACAAAAAACGTACTGTGCAAAATATTTCTCATATATTCAGGATCCTCTTGCGCTTGACTGCCTGCGGGACAATGCTTATTCTGATGATGACAGTCTGAATGCAAACTGCGCAGCAACTCTCGGGATGTTTCAGGATGAAGTTTCATATAACAAGGCTCTTGAAAAACTTAAATCCGAAGATGATTTTGAAAAGCTTTCAGCTGTAAAATTTCTTGTTATGTACGGCAATAAAGAAGCAGTCACTGCTATTTTCAGCGCAATGAAAAATTCTTCAATGGCTGAAAATATTGCGGGTGAAATTCCTTATCTTGAGGATTTGTTTGAGCTTTTGAACAGCTATTACGAAGATGCGCTCTTGACAATTGATTATATTATAAACGGACTCGGCGAAATTCTAAGCCCTGCATTGGTGTTGGATTTTGAATTAAAAGACGTGTTTGAAAACCTTTTAGCAGCAGAAACGGACAGCAAAATAGCGGTCGTTCTTTTAAATGCTTATGAAAAGTTTGAAACACTTACAGAAAATGATGAATATTTGTTTGATGAAGACAAGGAAACAAAAAACGAAATCCACAATATAAAAAAACTTGTTTCCGGTATAAATAAAAAACAGCTGACAAAACTTGTAAATAATGAATTAAATGAGATAAGCCCGTTTGTATATACAGCATTGGATTTTGCAGATGATGTTCTTGCAATAAGAGAACTTTTGAAATGCAGCAACCAGACAATTATCCTGAAAACCGCAGAAACTCTAAAGCGCTTGAACGCACTTGACGATACAGCCAAAACCGTTGCACTGGTAAAAATTACCGATGAAAACATAAAATCTATCATCCGTTCTCTTTAGTTGACTGTGCTTATTTAGTATATTAAAATTTTTGTATGAAAAAAAGAGTTATTCTCAGTGTTATTACTACAGGAACAATTGCTGGATTAAGTTCCCAGCTTTGGCTTTTCAGAGAACCTGTAAATGTAACATTTAACGCAGAAGGAACAGGGCTTACTTCTTTTGAAATTGTGTTAAATAAAAAAGATGATGAGCTGTTTTCAAGAAATAATAAAGCAAAGATTGAAGTTAATTTAGATACAACATCTGAAATAACTATACCAGTTTATAAGGCAAAACACCCCAAAAGGTTCCAAATCATTGCCAGCCAAGAGTTTCCGGTAAGGGGGGGGGGGCTTGTATTAAGTAATATCAAAGTTAACGGACAGTTGCTTGATTTAACCAAATTTTACACAAAATCTTCTAATGTTAAAATTAACGGAAATTCTATTTTTATATCAGAATTAAAAGAACTTGCACAGATATTTTCAAAAGAAAGACTTAATATAAAACCTAAGATAATATTTGATATAAGAATATTAACGATTATTCTTATTTTGAGTTATCTTTTAACTTACAAACTAACATCTTATCTAGCTGATTTTAAAAATCTGAAAAATCAATCCCGGATAGAAATTATATTTTTAACCGTATTTTTTATACTTCTGGTTTTGCCATGCCTGAAAATCAATGATGAGATAATAAGCAAAGCTGAAAACAGAAAACTTTCCCCTTATGTTCCTTTTATCAACAAAAGCGGAATAAATTACAATTTCGGACAAGATTTTAATAACTGGATTTCAGACAGATTTCTGGGAAGAAGTGCATTAACCAGATTATATAATAAATTACATTTTATGCTCACATATTACATATATGAGCAAAACGACCGTTTTTACAATAAAAAAACAGGATGGGCATTTACAAAGGGATGGATAAATCCTTCATATTCAAACAAAGAATTATCTGATTATGAAAAAAATATCTTAGAACTTAAAAATTTTTGCGACAAGCATAATATAAAATTATATGTTCTTATTCCGCCTGTAAAAGGAGAGGTTTATTACAATGAAATTTACCCTTATATAACAACACAAAGTAATATTGACAGGCTGGAAAAAAATGTTAACCAAAAGGTTTCATATAATATGCTCTACTACCCTCTCAAAAGGCTTAGAACTGCATCTAAAAAAGATTATACATATACTCAGGGTGACAGCCACTGGTCTGAGTATGGAGCATTTATAACATATAAAGACCTTATGCAGAATATCCACAATGACTTCAAAGATATTAAACTGCCTGATGAAAAGGATTACATAATAACAAAAAAACAGTTAGCTAAAGAAGACAACACTGTTGAAATGTTTTCGAAGGGTATTGAATATGAAATTCTAAACATAAATATATCACCGAAGTCGCCTGAATATCTAACATATACGCATAAACAACACCAATATTTAATACAAAATAATAACAATACAACAACTGATTCAGAAGCATACTTCCCATTTGGAAATAATAAAAAGGTCTATATGATTGGAACATCTTTTTCTGAGAAACTATTTATGTTTCTGAGGTATTCTTTTATTTACACCAAAAAAAGAAAAATAATGGAAAGAAAATTTAAACTTTCACGATGGGAAAAGGAAATATCGGAATTTAAGCCGGATATTATGATTATAGTAATACAAAGCAACGGTATAAAAGCATTTAGTGAATTATCCGGCGGGGGAGAATAATGTTATTTAGTTCAATTAGTTTTATATATGTATTTTTACCGGCAGTATGTTTTTTGTATTTGATTACAAGAAAAGAACTCCATAATCCTATTCTTCTAATTGCGAGTATAATTTTTTATGCCTGGGGAGAACCAAGATACCTTGCCATTATGCTTGTCACTATAATGGTTAATTATCTCGGCGCACTGATGATTGAAAAATACCCTTTGAAAAAAAAGCTTACACTCACTTTAACTATTGCAGCAAACCTCGGATTTTTAATATATTTCAAGTATTTTAACTTTATCCTCGGGAATATTAATACACTTTTGCATACAAACATAGATTTTATAAAAGTCATAATGCCAATAGGAATTTCCTTCTATACATTTCAGGCAATGTCGTATCTTATTGATGTTTACAGAGGTGAGTGCAAAGCTCAAAAAGATATTTATAAACTTGCGTTATATATCTGTCTTTTCCCGCAGCTTATCGCAGGTCCTATTGTAAAATACCACGATGTTGCAGAACAAATTGATTCAAGAGAAGTAAATTTTGAAAAAGTTGATATTGGTGTAAAACGCTTCATTATAGGACTTGCTAAAAAAATGCTTATAGCAAATGCCATGGGTGCTGTTGCGGATAAAATTTTTATTCAGGCGCCTGATACATTCACTCCGCTTGTCGCCTGGATTGGGAGCTTTGCTTACAGCCTTCAGCTGTTTTATGATTTTTCGGGATATTCTGATATGGCAATCGGTCTGGGGTTGATTTTCGGATTTAGGTTTATGGAAAACTTCAATTATCCTTACATCTCAAAATCAATAACCGAATTCTGGAGAAGGTGGCATATATCTCTTTCAACCTGGTTCAAGCAGTATGTCTACATTCCTCTTGGAGGAAATAAAATTAGCCCGAACCGTACATATATAAACCTTGCAGTTGTATTCTTTTTAACTGGGTTGTGGCATGGTGCAAGCTGGAATTTTATATTCTGGGGGCTGTGGAACGGCTTTTTTATAATTTTGGAAAAAATGACAGGCTGGCATAAAGAAACAGATAAACCTTTTATAAATTTCCTAAAACATATATATACAATCTTTATTTTTGTAATTGGCTGGGTAATGTTCAGAGCTGATAATATGCACTATGCAGCTATTTATCTTAAAAATATGTTCGGGCTGGTAAAAGTTCACGACGTTGCCTACGCTATAAACTACTATGGCGACACTGTTGAAGTTTTGACATTTATAATCGCAGTCATCTGTGCCATGCCGGTATTTTCAAAAATCCTTGAGATTAAACAGGAACGTAAAATTCTAAGAAGTATTGTAAATATCTGGCTTATAATCCTGTTTATACTCTCCACAGCTGCAATTGCTGCATCAACATATAATCCTTTCATTTATTTCAGATTTTAAAAGGTTGAAATATTTTAAAAATACGATATAATAAAAATACAGGGAAACGGACTAAAAGTCCTTACCTTCTAGCCCGTTCTTCGTTCCCTATAAATAGATGATAATTATTTTTAAAAGCGTGTCTAGCACTACTAGCGCGCTTTTAATTATCTTTCTATTCATATTACCACCTCCTTCCGGCTTTGTTTCTTCGTAACTTGCGTGTGCCGGAGAGGCTAAAGGAACTTACCCTCAAAATAATTATACCGGAAATATTATTAATAATTAAATATCATTGCTCAAAAGCAGCCCTTCGCTGCTTACACCCGCTTTCGCGTGCCGTTCATAGCTGCGCTGTCTAATACGCCGCTCAAAAATTCAGCCCTCATTCCTTGTTGCAAAAATTTTCAGACAGTCTTTGAAAATTTTTATGCTAAAATTATTATAGAGGGTTAGTATGAATTTTGAAGAAAAGACATTAAGCTCTGAATGTGTTTATAACGGCAGGATAATTACAGTATGTAACGATGAGGTAGAACTCTCGACAGGCAGAAAATCTTTCCGCGAAGTTGTTCATCACTCCGGCGGGGTCGTAATCCTGGCTTTCAAAGACGAAAATACTGTTCTTTTTGTAAAACAGTTCAGATACCCGCTAAAACAGACACTTCTTGAACTTCCGGCCGGTAAACTTGAAAAGGGTGAAGCTCCTGACCTTGCGGCAAAACGTGAATTGGAAGAAGAAACCGGTTACAGGGCTGAAAACTGGCAGCCGCTTGGTTATATTTTTACCTCTGCCGGCTACAGCACAGAAAAATTATACCTTTATAAGGCTTCAAAGCTTGAATTTGTAGGAGAACATCCTGATGAAGGAGAAATTCTCAAAATAATCGAATTTAATATCAATGATGTTTATAAAATGATTGAAACAGGCGAAATAAATGATGCCAAAACGCTCTGCGCAATCCTGAGAGGTCTTAAATTATGATAAAAATGGTCGCAACCGATATTGACGGTACAATAGTTAAATGGGATACAGAAATCAGCGATAACGTGAAAAACTGTATCAGCAATCTTTGTGAAAGCGGTGTAAAAGTTGTTCTTGTAACCGGCAGAATGCACTGTGCAACAACTCATATTGCAGCTTCCCTCGGGCTTGACACTCCTATTGTGTCATATCAGGGGGGGCTGATAAAAAACAAATCAGGACAAACTCTTTACCAGCAGAATTTAAACTGTGATTATGCAGATAAAATAATTAAATGGGCTAAAGAAAATGATATTCACATAAACCTGTATATAGATGATAAGCTTTATGTAGAAAAAGATAATGATTTTGTAAGAAAATATACCGATGGCAAATTTGTTTCTTACACAGTCTGCCCCTTCTCAACACTTAAAATAGATAATGTAAATAAAATTCTGGCAATAGATTACAACGATGCAGACAGGGTAACCGGCTGGGTTGAAGAGCTTCATAAGTCATTTCCTGAACTTTACGTAGTTAAATCAACACCTTACTTCTGCGAAATAGGCAGTCCGCTTGCCAGAAAGTCCACAGGTGTAGAGTTTTTGGCTAAACAGTGGGGAATAAAAAAAGAAGAAATCCTTACTATCGGAGACCAGGATAATGATATAGAACTTTTAAAAGCCGGCGGAACCGCCGTTGCCATGGGTAACGCAACAGAAGAACTTAAAAAATACGCGGATTACATTACAGATAGTGTGGAAAATGACGGTTTTGCGCATGCTATGGAAAAATTTGTATTCTCTGAAGTTGAACGGCTATCTTAAAAATTCTCCACCCAAGTAAGTAAATATAAGACCTCAACGAAATGAACAGCCGTTGTTCAGCACAACAATGACAAAGCATGTGCTGTCTGAGCGCAGCGAGTTCACTTGCATGTGGTTGAGCTGATTACAGACGGCTAGTGAATGCAGTTACAGGCATTTTATTTACTTACTCGGGTGGAGAAAACTTTCCAGCACTGAATTACAGCATTATTCGTATTTATTTTGTAAACAAATATTAAGTATATGTAAAAAATATATATGCTTTACGCAATTTTTAAATACTAATTTACTTTATATAAATACAAGAGAAAATTAATTTATAGGAAAAAGAATAACAGAGTATAACGATGTAAACATTTGTAACGAAACCAGACAAATTCGGCTTAATCATTAAAGATTAAACATAAATGTGACGATTAAGAGAATGTGAGTAAATAATTTAATGGAGAAAGAAAAAATGGCAATCGACAAATTTAACGGAAATTTAGGAAACGTAAACAATTTTCTGTTCGGTAAAAAAGTAGAAAAAGATGAAACCAAAAAAGCAGCACCAAAGGAAAATGTTCCTGTAGGTCAAACTCAGGCAGCATCAGAAACTGCTAAAGTTGACAAAACCAACTTAAATCTTGATGCAAATGCAATCTGGGGCTTACATCTTACAGCTCAGGCTAAAAAAGTAGATACTTCTGACAAAGCAGTAGAAGCAAGAGCATCACAATTCTTTAAAACCGAACCTGACATCTATGCCTTAAAACAGGAAGCAGGTATTCCTGCAGAAATTGAAGGAATTGATGATGACATCGCAGCATTTTTAAGTCCTAAAGCTCTTTCATACCTTGCTCAGGTTCCAGCAGATCAGGCTGAAAGAATTAGCAGCGGCACTGTAAATGAATATGATAAAATGATTGCTTTAGCATAATAACAACTTATAAATAAACATTTACTCACACACATATTGTGGCTGACTTAAAACGTCAGCCATTTTATTTTATGGATTTTTTAGTAATATTGGAGTAAAATAGGTTTATGTATGATATAAAAAAGCAGATATATCAGGATTTAACAAAAAACCAGAAGAGCGCATTGTGTAATTTTCTGCGTGCACTTGTGAAAAAATCTCCTCAATTAAATGTTAATGAGATTTTGGATAAATTTATTGAGGATGAACGGTACTATATTGAAATTAACTCTTCAAGGTTTGAGTTTCTTACAGACATAATGGAAGATAGCCAATTTTTAAAAGATACAGAATTATATTTGAAAGAGTGCCGAAAGTATTACGATTACAAGAAAAAGCAAGAGCCGATAATTCAGGCAAATAAAGAGTTTGAAAAAAAGAAAAGAAAATTTTTACAGGAAGTAAAAATGGGCAAGGAAGCCCCTACAAAAAAACAACTTTATTACTACGAACGTCTGTGCAAGAAATACAATATTGAAAAAAAAGAACTCTCATCAAAGCTTCAAGCGCGCGATGAGATTGACAGGATTATAACAGAACACGAAAAAGACAATCATATATACGAATGACCCTGCAAATATATTTGTCATATAGAATAGAAAAATGGAATATAACAGTATTAACGATTTTAAAAGCAACTTTGCAAAAATATACCATGAAAATGTAGTTCCATCTTTACATACATTTGAAAATGACAGAATAAAAACATTTAAGAGTGCAATTTTATATACTGTTATAGTATTTTTAATTTCTATTATAATGATAATCTATGGTTTGCATTCTAATATTGGAATTGCTGCATTTATCGGCTTTGTTGGCATAATACTATCTTTAGTAATCTATAGTTGTATGCAGAAAAATTTTGAAAACAAGTTAAAATCAAGAATTATGCCTGTACTGATGAAGGCTTTTGGTAATTTCAACTGGACAACTTCACAGGTAATTGATACTCAGTATATCAGAGCATCGGAAATTTTTAGCGGGTTTGATGACAGGAGCGTTGACGATAACTTTTACGGCTCATACAGGCAAATGCCTATAGAAATATCAGAAACACATCTAACCTATACAACATATGATTCAAAGGGCAGACGCCAGACAAATACGAGATTTAAAGGGCTGCTGGTATGTATCGGCACTGGCAAAACATTTTCCGGACACACTATTATAAGATGCAGAGAGTTTTTGGGTAACAGAAGGGTTTATGAGGAAGTAAAGCTTGAGGATGTAGAATTTAGCAAACAATTCTTTGTAGATTCAAATGATCAGGTTGAAGCCAGATTTCTGTTAACGACAGCGTTTATGGAAAGATTTAAAAAAATCACAAATTCCTTTGGCTCAAAACATGCAGAATGTTCTTTTAAAGAAGGAAAAATCCTGATAGCACTATCAACCGCAAAAGATTTATTCAAACTCGGCTCTATTAACAAGCCGCTAACAGATACAGCTCCATTTAAAACCTTTTTGATAGAAATTATATCAATTCTCGAAATGATTGATTATCTGAAAGTTACACAAAAAACAGGTTTATAATATGACAACAATACATGAGATAGTAAAAATATTAACAGACAGCGGGATTGAGCCTAATGAAGCAAATGTTGAAGTAAAAATTCTTATTGAACACTTTGCAGGCTACGGGGTAAAAGATATACTCCTTGGCAAAAAACTTGACAGTGAAAAACTTAAAATTGTTGAAGATAAAGCCAGACTTCGTGCACAAACAAGACAGCCAATCCAGCATATAACCGGTTTTGCGGATTTTATGGGTGAAAAATTTATAGTTAATCCGCATGTTCTTATTCCACGTGATGAAACAGAGTTTCTGGTAAGAAAAGCCGTTGAAATTATTAATAAAAATGATTACAAAATGGCTCTGGATGTTGGAACAGGCAGCGGCTGTATTGCCTGTATGGTAGCAAAACACACAGACTGTCAGATTATCGGGCTTGATATTTCGACAGATGCCCTGAACACAGCACTTGACAATGCTTCAAGACTGAACTTATTCAACAAAGCCATTTTCAGAAAGTCTGATATTTTTTCTAACGTTAAGCCTGGTGAAAGTTTTGATATAATTATATCAAACCCTCCCTATATCCCGCCTTCACAAAAAACAGGTCTCCAGAAGGAAGTGTCTTTTGATCCTGAAACCGCACTTTTTACGAATGATGATAAAGGGCTTGAATATTATGAAAAAATAACATTACAGGCTCCAAAAATTTTAAACAATGGCGGGTATCTACTCTATGAACTTGGTATAAATCAGGCAGCTAATGTAAAACAGTTTATGGAAAACGCCGGTTTCAGTGCAATCGAAATAATACAAGATCTTGCAGGCATTGAAAGAGTAATTTGCGGGAAATTAGATAATTGATATTATATCATTGATTTTAGCCAAAATATTTTTATGTGACTTATCAATCATAGAAATAAACGGATAAATTTTATTTAACTCTGCTGATTTCTCAAGTGTGTTTTCACAGTAAACCTTTAAAATCTCTATGAAATTTTGTTCTTCCATAATATTATTCTGAGCTATGTATAATTCATCAAGAAGCTGTTGTTCGTTAAACATATTTTTTACCTTAATTCCAATAATTATATTATACACTAAAAATTTAAAAAACGGAAGTATCATTAATAAAAATTAATTAAAATTATTTTTATAGCGTCTTTACTTGATGTCGGGAATTTTTTACATATAATAAAAATTATGAAATACAGAGAAAACGTAAGAAACTTTTGCATAATTGCCCATATTGACCATGGAAAATCAACACTGGCAGACAGATTGCTGGAATTTACCGGAACAGTAGCCCAGCGTGATATGCAGAACCAGATACTCGATTCTATGGATATTGAACGCGAACGCGGCATTACAATCAAGCTGAACGCAGCAAGAATGAATTATAAAGCTAAAAACGGCAAAGAATATGTTCTTAATCTGATTGACACACCGGGACATGTTGATTTTTCTTACGAAGTTTCCCGCTCTCTTGCGGCTTGCGAAGGAGCACTGCTTATTGTGGATTCAACTCAGGGGGTGGAAGCTCAAACATTAGCTAATGTTTACCTCGCAGCAGAACAAAATCTTGAAATTATTCCCGTTATTAACAAAATTGATCTTCCTTCAGCAGATGTTGAAAGAGTAAGAGAAGAAATTGAAGAAGTTCTGGGTATAGACGCCTCTCTTGCAATTCCTGTAAGTGCAAAGGCAGGTATCGGGATTGAAGAAGTTCTTGAAGCCGTTGTTGATTTAATCCCGCCTCCTGAAGATACCAGCGAAAAACCTTTGAGAGCACTCGTTTTTGATAGTGCCTACGACCAGTATCTTGGAACTCTTTGCTTTTTTAAAGTTATTGACGGCAAAATCAAGCTGGGTGATAAAGTTAAATTTATGGCTTCCGGCAAAGAATACGAAGTTGTGGAACTGGGTTACCAGACACCGTCCAGAGTTCAGGTAAATGAACTTGTATGCGGGGATGTAGGTTATTTTGCAGGTTCAATAAAAGAGCTGACAAGATTTGTTGGTGATACACTCACAACCGTAGAAAATGCCGCAAAAGAACCTCTACCAGGCTATAAAGAAGCCCTGCCTATGGTTTTTTCAGGGATGTATCCTGTAGATAACGATGATTATGCAGACTTAAAAGAAGCTCTTGAAAAACTAAAATTAAATGACAGCAGTATAACTTTTGAACCTGAAACTTCAAGTGCATTAGGGTTTGGTTTCAGATGCGGATTTTTGGGTATGCTGCATATGGAAATCGCGCAGGAAAGACTTGAGAGAGAATATAACCTTGATCTGGTAACTACTGCACCGTCTGTAGTTTATAAGGTTTACAAAACAAACGGCGAGGTTGTTGAGATTGATAACCCTGCTAACCTGCCGCCGGCTCAGGTAAGAGATTATATTGAAGAACCTTACGTAAAAGTACAGATAATTACACCAAACGATTATGTCGGAACATTAATGGATCTTGCTCAGACAAAACGCGGCATTTTCAAAAATATGTCATATATTGATAAAATTCGTGCAAGTTTGGAATATGAAATACCGCTTAGTGAAGTTATTACAGACTTTTATGACCAGCTTAAGTCGCGCTCAAAGGGTTATGCAAGTATGGATTATGAATTTTGCGACTATAAACGTTCAAAGCTTGTCAAGCTTGATATAATGCTTGCAGGCGAAATCGTTGATGCTCTTTCAGTAATCTGTCATGAAGATAACGCATTCTATATAGGGCAGAAGCTTACAACAAAATTAAAAGAAATAATTCCCCGCCAGTTGTTTGAAGTTCCTGTTCAGGCAGCAGTGGGTGGAAGAGTTATAGCAAGAACTAATATTAAAGCCATGAGGAAGAACGTTCTTGATAAATGTTACGGCGGAGATATTTCACGTAAACGCAAGCTTCTTGAAAAACAAAAAAAAGGGAAAAAGCGTATGAAATCAGTAGGACGTGTTGAAGTACCGCAGGAAGCATTCATGGCAGTTCTAAGCCTCGATGAAGAGTAAATTTATATATTTAAAAGGCAAATTTTAACCTCAGTCTGTTTTATATAATTTATAAAAAGTAGAAAGGTTAATAGTGATGTCAATAATAAATTTAACAAGAACTATAAGACCTCCGGGGGCTCGATTAGCTTCTGAAAGTTTAAATTATATGCGTACAATGCCAGAAATAGTTCTTGCAAAAATGGAGCATAATGGCAACAAAAATGTTATTCATGTAGGAATGAATGAGTGCAAATCTGCAAAAATTTTACCAGACGGTGTTGATACTATTTATACAGATGCAATCGCAAGCTGTAATGCTATTGGAATCATAATGAAAGATAAAAATGGAAAACCTGTAGCACTTTTATCACATTACAAACCATCCGCAAATGAACTTCAGGCATCTGCTATCGCAAAAGAGCTTAAAGTTTATGAACCTTTAATTGATAAAGCATATATGTCTAAAGTCTTTTATAATGTTCCGGGTTATGAGAGCAATGGAGATTTAAAACCATGTGTAAACAATGTTTTTGGAAAAGTGCGTCAGGTTTTGGACAAATTTTTTAATAGGAACTACGAAGAAAAAGTTACTTTATATAAATCACAACATAGACCGCCTTTCTTTTCTTCTGCCAATATTTTTCAATTCGATCCTCAAGATAGTTCCAAATTAAAAATGACAACCGTAGGGGAAAAAGAACACTTTATTGATTTAAATGTATAAACATTTATTCCATCAAAGCGACAGGAACTTTACCTTTCAAATCGCGGACGATTTTCATATCTACATCAGCATATATAGCTGTTTCTTTTTCCATTGCATTGCAAATGACCTCTCCGTAAGGTCCTGTTATCATTGAATGTCCTATGCTATCCAAAAACGGGGCAGTTCTTCCTGTAAGATTCGATGTTACAAAATAAACAAGGTTTTCTGAAGCCCGGCAGATGTTCATAGCTTCCCAGGTTTTTGTAAAAATTTCTCTCTCCTTTGCCGGCGCAGAGGCAAGAAGGCTCCAGGCAGAAGGTGATACAATAATTTCAGCACCCTTTTTAATTAATTCTCTGTAAAGCATAGGAAATTTTATATCAAAACACACACTCACGCCGATTTTAGCAAAATCTAAATCAAGCACTAGAATATCACTGCCGGCATCTGTATAAGTTCCTTCATTTCCTCCAAAGAAGTTATAAAGATGAATTTTTCTGTATTTTCCTATAAGTTCTCCGCTTCTGTTAAGGACAAATGCAGTGTTGAATAACTTTTCACCAACACGCTCACTTGCTGTTCCGCAGACAATATTAGTATTATATTTTCTTGCAGTTTCTGAAAGGAATTTTACAACCTCACCGCCATTTGCGTCTTCGGGTGAATTTATAAAAGCGTCATCACATATTCCTGTACTGAAAAATTCAGGAATTACTACTAAATCAAGTTTTTTATCACTATATTTTGAAATTATTTCACTAACTTTTTGCAGATTAAATTGTTTGTCACCTGACTTTGGTGTGAATTGAAGACTTAAAATCCCGGCCATAAATATTCCTTTCTAAAAAATTGCTGCATCAGCCCTTTTCCGGCTAAAACTTAAAAGTATCCGGATCAGCTTCCGGTATCATCCTTTTATTTTCATTAAGGTTATTAATAAGCTTCATATCATCACTGTTTAATTCAAAATCAAACACCTGAGAATTTTCAATAATTCTATCAGGATGAACTGATTTAGGAATAGTGATTAAGCCGCGCTGAATTTCCCATCTTATTACAACCTGTGAAACAGTTTTGTTATATTTATCAGCAATAGCCTGCAAAGTATCATCAGAGAATACTTTACCCCTTGCAAGCGGTCCCCAGCATTCAGTTGCAATATCGTGTTCGGAATTAAATTCGACAAGCTCAACCTGAGAAAGGTATGGATGAAGTTCTATCTGGTTGCAAACCGGTATAACCTCTGCGGATTTTAATAATTCTTCCATATGATGTTTATGGAAATTACTTACGCCGATTGCTCTGATACAGCCTTTTTTGTAATATTCTTCCATAATTTTCCATGTTTCAACAAAAACATCTTTAACCGGCCAATGGATTAAAAGCATATCAATGTAATCCCCGCCGAGGTTTTCAATACTTTGTTCAATAACTTCACGCTGATTATGCGCACGCATATCATCATTCCAGATTTTTGTTGTAACAAAAACTTCCTTACGCGGAATATTACTGTCTACAATCCCTTGAAAAACATCTTGTTCATTGCCGTAAAATTTCGCAGTATCAATATGTCTGTAACCGTTTTCTAAAGCAAATCTTACAGCATCTCTGGTCGCAGAAGCCGATTCAAAAACTCCAAGACCAAGTACCGGAATTTCAACACCATTATTTAAAGTTTTGCTCATTGTGAATGCCATTTTTTTCTCCTTATTTAAATATATCGTGAATTACCAAAAAATCAACAGCCTGTTAAAAAAGTTTATTGAGGATGTTTGCAAGTAAATGCTATAAATTTTAAAAGCACAAAAGATTTACATCTTTCACGCTGCATATTTATTTTACAGCAAAAAGGGGCATACAAACCACGCCCCCTTTTGCGTTTGTCACTTTACAGCGACAGCGATGAAAACGTAAGCTTATCTCTGAATAAATTATCTATCAGTTTTTCCATTTTGGCTTTATCTATTTCTCTTACAGGGTTAACATCATCATGCTGCTCGTCTTTCTTGGTAACAGGACATGTTGTTAGATTTTTTGTTAAAGGGTTATAATAAAAAGTTGTTTTGATTGTACGATCATCTTTTATTTCATAATTTGAAATTGAACTGATTGCGGTGGAATTTCTTTTATAATTTATACATCTGACAATCTGCTCTGTTTCCGGGTTGTATTCTTTGACCATACTAATTGACCTGCCGTCTGTGCGGTATATCAAAACCCGTGATATATTACCAAATTCCTGATTATATTCATGGACAGATGTAATACGTTTATCATTTCTAATATCAAAATTGGTTGTCCTTATTTTTTTGCCTGTAACCGGGTCATATTCGTGGACTGATTTAAATAAAACAAAATTTGTAGATTTAACCCTCTTACCTGTTTCCTGATCATATTCTTCAACGGACTTAACTTTTTTGTCGTCAAAATAATCGAAATAAGTTGTTCTGATGCGTTTTCCTGAATCCTGATTAAATTCATGAATACATTCAATCATTGAACTGCGTTTTCTATAGACCACCTCATCTTCATATTTTAAAGCATTATTTTTTACAACTGCCAAAGTCATAAGCACCCTCCAATTTAGCATCATATTTGTTTTGAAATATTATAACAGTGTAAAATAAGAAGGGTAATTACACAGTCGGGTACAGTTTACTCAGAAGATTTGTTTCTTTTCTCCATAAGCTTCAACAATTCTTTATAAGCAGACCCCCATTCAGCCATAGCATCAAGGATTAGAGCCATACTGTACCCTATATCCGACAGGGTATATTCAACCCGCGGCGGAACTTCCGGAAAAACTTTTCTTTCAACAATACCAAAATCTTCCATTTCGCGCAGATTTGAGGTAAGAACTTTCTGAGTAATCTTACCAACAGCCTTTTTAAGTTCGCAAAAGCGTTTAGTACCGGTGAGAAGCTCCCTGAGGATAAGGAATTTCCACCTGGAATTAAGCATCATCAGAGAAGTTTCAACGGGACATTTCGGAAGGTCTTTAGCAAGCATAAAATCTCCTTTAGTATCTTTAAGAAACTATATAACCCAAAAATACTAATTAATAATAACATATATTTTCCGGACAGGCAAGGTATAATTATTCATCATCGACCTGTGGCTGAATGCGTTCCTTTAACGTAAATTCTTCAAATTTTTTTATAAATGCTATGTGTTCATCATAAAGAAAATTACAAACAGGTTCAAGACATAATGCCTGCCTCTGATTTTGGCGGCAACAAACCATTGTATAAGAGATTACGCGAATTAAGTTGTTAATCCTAAACATCCGATCATCCAATTCTTCTAATAAAGTTTCCATAATTCCTCCTCAAATTTTATATATAATTAATAAAATTTTATTGATTATATATAAAATATTATATAGTAAAAATTTTGTCAAGTATTTATAATAAAAAGATGAATAATTTAGAAAATTTAAAAAGTAATTTGAGCCTGAAACTTAAACTTGAGAGAACTAAAAGAGCACTCTCACAGGAAAAACTTGCGGCTTTAGCAAATATAAGTGTATTAACAGTGAGCGGAATTGAACGAAAACTAAATTATCCGTCAATTGAAACTCTGGCACAAATAGCTGATGCACTTGAGATTAAGCTGTGTGACCTGCTTAATTTTGATTAATAATATTTCCGTTTTACCTTTTTAAAATTCGGGGATAAAAGTAAAAAATTCAAACATATCAAACCGGCGGGTTTTCATCCGGAACATAACGAAATAAATCGTTTAGAGTACAATCCAAAGCAAAACATAATTTATTAAGTGTTTCAAATTCAATTCCTTTAGTTTTGCACTTGAAAATATTATTTAAGGTATGTCTGTCAATTCCGGTCATCCTTACAATATCACGTTTATCAAGACGTTTAATAGCCATATAAATTGCAACTCGGTTTTCAATCATATAATTTATAAAATCCTTATAGCATAATACATTCCAAAGAATTAATATTTTTCCCATAAATTTCCGCTCAACTCTGCTTACGATGTCATTTCAGAGCGGTCTCAGAAAAGACCGGCAGCCTTAAAGAGGCGTTAAGATGCAGGTGCACTGCATTAATCAAACCGGAGGTTTATCATCCGGAACATAACGGAGCAGATCTTTTGGCTCACAGTCCAGATACCAGCATAGTTTATTCAAAATCTTAAACTTGATACTTTGTGTTTTGTCTAAATATAAATTTTGTATTGTTTCATACTTAACATGCAGATTTTTTGCAACTTCTGCCACAGAGGTTTTTCTTTTACCTATCATTGTTGAAACTTCATTGATTATCATAATAGCCAATTGTATAAAATTTTCCTGTTTTTGTTGACAAATTCCGTTAATTAGGATAATATTCCAGATAAATAGATGCAATTAGTTACATTGCTTAATCTATAAGGAAGTAAAATGGAAGAAAAAGATTTTGCGGCACTTGGTGATGCGGCTTTACAAATAAACAGCCTGTGCATCATTGCCAAAAATTACACTGATACAAATTGCCAGGATGAAAAAATGCTTCACATTGGTCTGATGATAGATTTGATTAACGAACACGCAGGACACATCGTTTCACTTCTGCGTGAAAAAAATATTATTCCTTAATATACCAGTTATTTTCAATTTACCCCGCCTCTGTTTTATAAAACACCTCAAAAGATTTTTTTGATTTTTAGCCGTTTGTAATCTATAATTATATAAAAAAAGGAAAATCACATGTACAGAATAGGAACCGGCTACGATATTCATAAATTAACTACAGGAAGAGATTTAATTATAGGCGGGGTTAAGATTACCCACGAAAAAGGACTTCTGGGACATTCAGATGCTGATGTTTTAATCCATGCAATTATAGATGCTATGCTCGGCGCTCTTGCGCTTGCTGATATTGGAACTCTATTTCCCGATACAGACAAAAAATACAAAGATGCAGACAGCACAGTGCTTTTAAAACATGTTTATGACAAAATAACAGAACACGGCTGGCAGATAGAAAACCTTGACAGCAATATTATCGCCCAGCAGCCGAAAATGATGCCTTACATCCCAAAGATGAAAGAAATGCTTGCCTCTGTTCTAAAACTGGATTTGGACAGGATTTCTATTAAAGCAAAAACCAAAGAAAAAATGGATGCCGTAGGACAAGAACTTGCAATCGAAGCAAATGCGGTTATTTTATTAAAAAAGGGTGAAAAATGACAGAGATTAGAGAGTTTGTGAGAAAACGCCTGAAAGAAGAAGCAGACGAAAAATACAGGAAGTTTTCCTCTGCTCTAATCCCGAATATAAACAATGTAGCAGGGGTAAGACTGCCTGTTCTGCGCAAAATTGCAAAAGAAATTTATAAAAAAGATTACAAAAGCTACCTCCTGTGCAAAAATTTTGACTGTATGGAAGAAACAATGCTTAAAGGTATGCTCATCGGGCTTATGAAAGAGAAACCGGAAGCTTTGCTTGAAATAATCGCTGATTTTGTAGATGAAATTGACAACTGGTCTGTATGCGACTGTTTTTGCTGCGGGTTAAAATTTACAAAGGATAACAAAGACCTGGTATGGAATTTTATACAACCATATCTCAAATCAAAAAAAGAATACGAAATACGTTTCGGCTGTGTAATGCTTTTGAATTATTTCATAGAAGAAAAATACATTGACAAAATTTTCGTTGCAGTAGAAAAAATTAAGACAGATGACTACTACGCCAAAATGGCTATTGCCTGGCTTATATCAATATGTTTTATAAAACTCCCTGAAAAAACAATGGACTTTCTGCATCACACAAAAATTCAAAACTGGATTTATAACAAAGCTATTCAAAAAATTTTAGAATCTTATCGAATTACAACAGGTACAAAACAGATTTTAAAAACAATGAAACGTTAATCAATAATATTCATTCGTTCCAATTTACTGATATGTGATTTTACTGTATGAACACTTATATTGAGTTTGTCTGCAATATCTTTTGCATCACAATCGTGTCTAATCATTTCCATTATGATTTTTTCGCTGTCATTCAATATGTCCTCTTCAATGTCATTATTATTCATACACTCTCCCAAATCATTCTTATTAATATTGTAATAAAAAACTTTATTTGAACATATTAGACATATGGCTATTTTTATTATTGTATAATTAATTAAGGGAGGTTACATGTCAAAAATTCAGATTACCGTAAACGGCAATAAAATTGAAATAGATGAAAACTCAACTATTGCTGACTTTATAAAGGAAAGAAACGTAACAGGAAAAATGTTTGCTGTTGAAAAAAATATGGAAATTATTAACAAAGACAGATACAGCACAGAATATATAAAATCCGGAGATGTAATAGAAATCGTCGGCTTTTTTGGAGGCGGTTAATATTACTTTACAATAAAAAGATATTGTCTAAAGTTTTAAATATTAAGTGCCGATAACTCTTTCAGGTGAAAATTAATACTTGAAAGGATTTATTGCTGTGAGCGATTTAAAACTAGGTAGAAACGGCAAGCAAGGTAGTGTGAACACAGAAACAATTAAAGCCGGCATTAAAAAAGAACAAATTAAAGACCAGAAACTTCAAACCATATTTGACAGTATTGACGGAAGTATCGATGGTAAAAAAGACGGTATTATAGATGCTGAAGAAATGAAAGCCTTTAAAAAGAAACTCATGGAAACAGCCGGCAACGATACCCTTTCTACCCGCGAAGCAGGTAAATTCCTAAAAAAAGCAGGCATCAAAAATCTTGATAAAAAAGATTTGTTTGAATTTTTAGACGTCCTCTCACAGTCAAGCGAAAATATTGAGCAGTCTACCGTTGAAGAAAAAAACGGACAAAAATTTATCCACATCAAATACAAAGACGGTTCAGTAGAAACTATAAACCCTGACAAATCCGCTCAAATCGCGACTTTCAGCAATGGGGGGGGGGCAAATTAACTAAATACGACAAAGACCGCAAAGTTACAGAAGAAATCGTAGAAACTGAAGATGGTAAAAGAGCCGTAACATCTTTTGACAAAAATGAAAAAGCAACCCAAACAGTTATTACAGCTAAAGGAGATTCCGTTGTAAGAACAATAACTTACAACGAAAATGAAGCACCTGAAACATTAAAAGTTGAAAACGGCTCCACAACAGAAAATTATACCTATGTGGAAGACGGCGTCCTTCTTACATCCAAAATAGAGAATGAAGGCATTCCGGCAAAAGAAAAAAGAACTGATTACACATATAACGAAGACGGAACTACAACCGCAGTTATAAAAGAATACGGCAAAGAAACCACCAGAATTACCAGCGGGGAAAACCTTGTTTCTGAAACCGTAACAGAAACTACACCTAATGGCGGAACAAAACATACAGAAAATATTGTAACCGAAAACGGGCGCGAAGTTACAGTCACAGAAGGCGAAAATGTTACAAAAACATTTTATAACAGCGAAGATAAAGCCCTGAGCCAGACAAAAATAGTTAATGGTCAGGAATACAATGTCGAATATGACGGCAAGGGCAATACAAAAGTTATCCTCCAAAACGGCGAAAGCATAGAAGCTTTAGCAAAAAAATTCGGCTGCACAAAACAGGAACTCTTAGATGCCAATGGAGGAAAAATCCGCGGCTGGGCTGGTGATGATGTTGTTGTTCCGGGTGAACTTCAAGCTGATGATGCAAGACTTCAGGGCAGACAGACAAAAGAAGAAGCCATTGAAGCTTATAAAGTTGTAGCAGCAGAAATTCAGGCTGTAAAAGATGAAGTCGCTGCCAGAAAGCCTATTTCATTTACAAATAAAGATTACGATACCTATGAACAGCTAGCCGGAGCACTTTTCAAACGCGAAGGTATTGAAAACCCAAGCAAACGCCAGATGAAAGCGAGAATTGAAGATTTACAAAAAACAAATCCTGACCTGAAAGACGGCGAACTTAAAGGTAAAAGAATTACAGCAAATGTTGCTGAAGGAATGCACGACCGCATTTCTGATAAAGAACAGACTGCAAAAGAATATAACAAGAATGTTCAAATCAGACAAGAAGCAAAACAAATTGCAGATGATTTTTACAAAATTGCGGATGATAACGCCGGTATAGCAAGCATGCGCAAAATGCAGGAGCTTCTTGATACAAAAGTAAACGAAGATAATATTCTTGCAGTATTAGATGCTTATGACAAACAACAGGAAGGCGACTCTTCAATTATAGATACAGTAACAAGCGAAGTCGGTGCAGGCGGTACAAAAGCCCAGAAAGACGTCCTGAATACAATAATGGATAAACTTTGTAAAGCAGCAGAAAAAGCAGGAGTTTCGGCTGATGATATAAAACATGCCCGCACAGAATTTGAAACCAGCATGAATAAAGAAATGAATGCAGCTCTAAGAAGAACAAATCCGAAAGATATGGAAAAAGCAGTTGACTTCCTGCGCGGCGCAATCGTAGCAAAACAAACAGGCAATGTTCAGGACATGTCCGATGCTGATGCTATTGCTGTATTTAACGAGGATTTCAAAGCAAACGATGCAGAAGCACAAAAAGCTTATAAAGATGCAAGAGAAGAAGAAGGCTGGACAGCAAAAGTCGGTGATACAGTCTGCGGCTGGTTCGGTTGTACAACAATTGATGATATGGATGAAAAACTCGGCAAAAACGCAGCCGATGTAAAACGTCTTGCACAAGCCGCCGGCAATGAAGCAGAATTTAAAAAGATTTATAAAGAAGTTTTCGGCGTTGAGTTTGATAAAAACAAAATTGCAGCAAGAGATGCAGCACTGGGTAATTACCAGAAAGCGAATGCTCTCTCTTCCTCAATTAATATCACATCAGATATTCTCAAAAAATCAAACTCTCTTGACTACTCAGGTTTGAGAAACGAAATTAAAAATAAATTCCAATATGACGATGCAACACTTGACAGTGTAATAGATAATTATGCAGATCTTCTTGACAAAAACATCTCATCTGATACTGACAGAAAAGAAATGCTGGTAAGATTTTTGGAAGAAACCCAAAACCGCTCTACAGCCGAATACAGGGACGTTACTAAAGGCAAAACCCTTGAACAAATGGGCAAAGACCTTGACCTGCTCACAAAAAGCGCATTTGGAACAAACGACATCGTAAAAGATGTAATACAGTTTAATGAAAACCAGCAGACAACAGAAATGGTAACAGATGCAGCGTTTGAAATTGCCGGTACAATAGCATTGCAATTTGTTCCGGGTCTTGGTCAGGTTGCAGCAGCAAGACTGGCCGTCAGCGCTGCTAAATGGGGCACAAAAGCCGTCAAAGTCGTAAATTATGCAGCAAAAGCAGAAAAAGCCTTCGCAGCAACAAAAAAATTCCAGACACTAAATAAAGCAACAAAAATAGGAACACAAATGGCAAATGCAGGTGTTGCTACAGCTGCGGTAGAAGCTTCTACAGGTAAAGACGCCAAAACAGTAATGAAGAAAACCCTGATGAATATGTCATTTGCCGGTGTTGGTGCAGGCTCCAGCATGCTGGCTCCGAAACTGATGCAGTCTTTCGGCATTACAAACAAAGCTCTTGCTAATGAAATTGCAGAAGAAATAATGAACGCAGCCGGTTCCTATGGAATAACAAAAGTAGCCGGTGATGACTACGGTTCACAGGATGCCTTCATCGACTTTGCAACCGGTATTGTAATGTCAAGAATTTCACATGTTAAAACACCTTCCGGTAAAGGCAAAGCTCATGTTGATACTCCGGATACCCCGGCAGCTCCGGAAACAAACTCACGCAGCGGAAAACCTACAGCAGATCCGCCAAAAACCCCTAAAGCTACACCTCAAACAGATGCACCTGTTCTCGATGTAGCTTCATCAAACGGCAATGCAACCCCTTCCAGCGTAAAAGTCGGAGAGAAAAAAGCCGGTCAAATTCGTGAAGAGGTAAATCAAGCTGTATCAAATCCTGACATATCAGGAGAAGATCTCGCCCAAATCAGACAGGAAGCAGGCGGCATTCAAAACAGAGATTTACGAAGAGAAGTTCAGCAGAAAATAGATGATGCTGTAGAAAACCTGCCTGCCGACAAACGCGCGGCATTTGAGGCAGCAAACAGTGCAAATGCGCAGAAAAATGTTGATCATATCTTTGAAAAACACAGCGAATTAAACAATGCAGACACACGTGTTATGAATGAATATATAAATAACACTGACGATGCAGCAGTTCTTGAGGATTTGAAAGCAAAATTAAACGAAAAAGAACATACCTACGGCGGAGTTACAGCAAACTACAACAGGTTAAGAAAAGCAATAGACGACAAACTCGCAAGCCTTAACCCGGCTCCTGTTAAAACAAATATCCAACAGCACGATGTTGTTGTTGCTATGTTAAATGAAAAGGCAGCAACTGGCAAAGGTTTGAGCGAAACAGACTTCGCCCAGGTAAAAGATTATATTGCATCAATAGCAGATGAAGCACAGCTAACTGAGTTAAAAGGGCTTCTCAACGGAAAGAAAATGACCTCAGCCCAGAAAAAACAACTGAAAGAAGCCATTACGTCAAAAACCGAAGCACTTAAGAACACACCTGTACAACAGCCGGCACAAAATGAAGCTGAACCATTGAGGGGTATAGTATCAGACGGTGATGTAGATGTAACTCCGCAATCTTTAGACGGCAATAAACAAATTATAAAAACTCCTAAAGGAGAAATGCCATTAGTCACAACCGTTGAAGATGCCCAGAAAATGTATGATGATATGATTAAAAAAGATTTGCTTCTGACTGAAGATGATATAGAAAGCAAAAAAGGACATATTAAATTTCAGAGAAGAAAGGGCTGGAATTTTGCATTGCCGGAAGTTGAGCAAGGAACAAAATGGAAAATTCATTTATATGCAAATTCTCCACAAGAATGGGCAAATGTTGCACAGGTAGCAATGCCGTATTTACAAGCTGAAAATAAGGCTAAAAGTCTATGGTTTAAAACAGTTACCGGTTTCGACCATTTGGAACACTTACGCAAAACTAAATACGGTGATGCACAAACAGGTAAAGCTTTCACTGTTTATTTCAAAGATGAAGATGCTTTCCTTAAAGCTGCACAGGATTTAGAAAACTTATTTGACAACAGCGGTTTAAAATCATCAGGCAATGTAAAAAATGAAGCTCAAATCGGAAATTCAGGCTTTGTATCATACAGAAACGAGTTAGAACAGAGAGTTTCGTCAAATTATAAACCTGAAGGAATGGAAGATCCTTATTTAAAAATGAAACAAGAGCAGGGTCAGGAACCTGTTTCCACAGATCACGCTGATGACGATGTTGTAGTTACACCTGAGCAGGTAAAACAGGAAAATAGTCCTGAAATTGCAATTGTCAAAGCAGAAGAACCTCAAGTCCGCTATCCATCCCCTAAAGAAAAAATGGAAATGGGGCAGATTGGCAATAATATTAACAGAGCCAGAAACCTTGAAGATTTAGACAAAGCACAAAAATGGCTTGATAAAATGCCAGACTGCGACCAAAAATCCAGACTTCAAGCGCAATTAGACGGAAAACGTACAAAATTAACACCGCAAGCAGATGTGGTTGAAATCCTTGATGTTCAGGAAGCAGATGTAAAACCGGCAAAAGTTCAGGAAAGCCCAAACGCCGGCAAACCGCAAAATCAAGCAGAAATCCGCAGACAGCATATTGAAGCCCAAAAAGCAAAAATTAAAGAATTAGACAGCAAATTTGAGGCTGTAAATTCAACTGCCGAAATCAACGGAAAACAAACTCCGGTAAAAATTTACAAAAACTCACAGCAGGGCTCTAATTACGGATACTGGATGCAGAACCTCGATACCGGAGAACTTTCCTATGTGAAATTTTCTCCTCAGGGAAAAACTTTTAATTATGAAATAGAAGAGCAATTATACGGCAAATCTGCACAGGCAAAATCAGAAGCACTTGCTGCCGACTTATATAAAGCCGCAGGAATTAATGCCCCGGAAATTAATTTAATAAAAGATTTGAACGACAACATAGGAACTTCCAGCAAATTCATGGATAACCTTGAAACACCTAATGCAGATGACATTGCAAATATTAGAAAAGGCTTTGCCGCAGACTGCTGGCTTGCAAACTGGGATGCGCTTAAAGATGGAAATATTATGACACAAAATGGTCAGGCAATCCGTACCGATGTTGGCGGTTCTCTCTGCTATAGAGCAAAAGGCGCAAGAAAAGGTATAGCTTTCGGTGAAAATGTCAACGAATTAACTTCATTCTTCACTCAACAACAATCACTTTCTAAAAAATATCTTGAAGGAATGTCAAGAGATGAATTAATTGCTTCTCTCAATACAGTAACAACTATTGATGACAAAACTATTACTTCTCTTGTTGAAAAAGCAAAAGCCAATGGAATATCAAATCCTGAATTCTTGAAGGAAATGCTGATTGAAAGACGCAATTACATGAAGCGCTTCCAGAATCTTTGCGAAACAAATCCTCAACAATCAGGGGAAAGTATTACTGATTATGTAGTACGGATTCAAAAAGCTACGCCAAAAACCACTTATAATATTGGAGGCAAGAGTTTTGACGAAATTCCTATCTCTTCAAGAATTTATGGAAATTTAAATAAGTATGACAATTATACTGCCGAGGTTAACAGTAAAGTCAAAATGTCAGAACATTTAACCCCTTCCCAAAAACGTATATTTGAATCTTCTTATGAAGCTCTTCAAAATAGCAAAGGCCGAAAAATCCGCCACAATGCAAATAATATTTTAACAACGGATAATTTGCTTCACGGAGCACAACCTAAAAATATTGAAAGTATTCTGCAAAACGGGCTTGTCAGCAGAGAATATTCCGGTGTTGTCGGAGCAAAGAGACCGAGCGGCGTTGATCCCGGTTCAATGACACCTATGTGCGCTGATGTTTGGGATGTTCAGGATAATTATTCTATAAAAGACTATTTCTCCCGCGAAGCATGGAATGACGGTGAAATAAACTTCTTACCTAATCCTATTCGCAAAACAGAAAGCGTTGTTATAGTCTTTGACAAAAAAGCCGTAGATCCTGCACTGCTTGATAATTCTTTCAGCGTAAGCAAACAGGACAGCGAGCTTTACAAAGATGGCAACATGGGTGGATATAGCACCTACATTACACATAGAGCCGTTCCAGTTGGACTTCCGTCCAATGCAATCGACAGAATTATAGTTCCAACTGATATTTACGGTAACTCATATATAGACCTTCTCAGCAAACAAATCCAAAAGAGCGGTCTGGATATAAAAATATATGATACCAACGGGAACGAACTTTTTAATCCTTCTAAACGCTGGAATTTATTCTAAAAAGAATTAATCAAGTCGCATTTTTGCAAACTGCACCGGAGTTACTTTCTGCACTTCGGGCAGTCAGGTTCTGCATGAATAGAGATAGAGCAGCTTCCAAGTTTTTCAGTAATCCTGTATTCTATATCATCGCAAAAATCATGACACGTTGAAATTTTCATATCTTCAGGAAACAAAAGGGTAAATTCAATATCTTTAGAAGGTCCGACACGTCTTGCCTTTAAATCTTTGAAGCCCTGCACGCCTTTTTGCTCAAAACTTTTTATAATATTCTCAATCACAGTCAAATCTTCGACAGGCAAAGAGCCGTCCAGAAGGTTATTCAATGTTGTTTTTGAAATTTTGACGCCGGTTTTAAGAATAAACAGGGCAACAATTAAAGCTATAAGAGAATCAAGAATAATTATTCCTGTAACTTTAATCAAAATGAGCCCGGCTAAAACCCCCAGAGAAGACCAAATATCTGTTCTTAAATGTTCTCCGTCTGCATATAAAGAAACAGAGCCTGTTTTTTTGGCAACAAAAAACAAATATGAGCTTACGATAAAATTTGCAGCCGCAGCAAAAGCCATAACACTAATGCCAAGGAAAGATTCCGTTTCCATAGTATAACCTAGAACAAGCTTTTTAACAGCTTCGTAAATAATATAACAAGCAGCAAAAACAATAAGACCGCCTTCAATAAAACCGGACATATCTTCGTATCTGCCATGTCCGAAAGGATGGTCTTTATCAGCCGGTTCAGATGAGCGCATTACGGCAAAAAAAGTCAGAACAGATGCTAGAAAGTCGCTGAGAGAATGAACAGCTTCCGATATAATACTTATACTGCCGGAAATAGCACCGGCAATAAGTTTTAGCGTTATGATAACAGCATTGGAAGTAATGGAAAGTCCTGCTGCAAGCTTTTTTTCAGTTTCGATACGCATAAGGGTATTATGCCACTTTTTCGGGAATTTGTAAAGAAATTTTTATGTGTCGGGTGCGCCTTTAAAAAGTAAACAGCATAGACGGGGATGTATTAATACGTTCATATATTTTCTTTTTTTGCAATGAGCAAAACATTAAAACTAATCAGAAAAATCAAATAACTTAGAAGATGTATTAATACTTTCATTTCTTTTCTTTTTTTGCAATGAAAAAGAAAAGAAACGAACCAAAGAAAAGAAAACTTGCGACCAATTGAAACGAGGGAGCAGAAACTACGTTTCCGCACCTTCCTTAGTATCTATACAATCCGGCTCATTTTTCTTAACACTTTATTCTGTTTTTTCTGAATTTCTCTAACTAAATTATGTATATTATTCACTTCCAATATTCCGGCTGATTTGTCTAATGAATATTCAGCCAAAATTTCTAATAAACTTGCTATTGTATAGTTTTCATATTGAACTGTTTCCAAAATTTGAAATAAATTTTTATCCATAAAAAAATATTAACACTTTTAATATTTTAGTTGAACACTATTATAATAAGTATTTTTTGGTATTATAATTCAAGTTATGAACAGATACGAACGCAATATATCTATAAAAGAAATAGGACTTGACGGGCAGGAAAAACTCCTTGACTCAACGGTTCTTGTCTGCGGCTGCGGAGGGCTCGGTTCTACTGTTATCGCAAACCTTGCCTCACTTGGTGTCGGCTTAATCGGGATTGTGGACTATGACAAAATTGATATTACAAACCTTAACCGCCAGTTCCTCCACAAATATTCCTATATTGGAAAAAATAAAACAGAATCTGTCTGCGAATGGGTTGACGCTTATAACCCTGATATAAAAGTTGTTCCACATAATATTCAGCTTTCAATTGATAACTACAAAGGCATAATCAAAGATTATGATATTATTGTCGACTGCTTTGATTCTTACAGTTCAAAATTTCTCCTAAACGAAATTGCTGTCAAGACAGGAAAAACTTTAGTTCATGGCGGAGTAAGCGAATTTTACGGACAGGTCACAACTATCATTCCGCACAAAACACCATGCCTGAGATGTATTCTGCCTGATGCTGAAGAAAAAACAGAAATTTCTAAAGGTATAGTAAGCCCGTCAGTCAGCACAATTGCATCACTTCAATCAATGGAAGTTTTGAAACTTATAACAGGCATAGGAAAACCTCTTGCAGGAACTCTGTTAACCTGCAATATGCTGGATTACTCATTCAAAAAGCTTAAAATAACAAAAAATTCAAACTGCCCGCTCTGTTCAAATTAGCTTTTTACCAAGATTACGGACTGTTTCAATGTCCTCTTGAGGGGCTTTGCCTACGGTTGTAAGATAATTTCCGATTAGAATACCCTCAACACAGCATCTCAATGCTTTTTCCTGGTTTTCCTGGGATAAACGCATCCTTCCGCCGCAAAAACGCAATACAGATTTCGGATTGGCGATTTTAAATAATGCAAGGGTTCGCAAAACATTTTCTTCATCAATTTTATCAATATAATTTTCAAAAGGCGTTTCCGGTATCGGCATCAAAATATTAATAGGAATACTCTCAGGCTCAATTTCAGCAAGCTCCATTGCCATTTCAATACGCTGTTCAACACTTTCACCCATACCGAGAATTACACCGCAACACAATTCCATACCGTATTTTTTCACAAGACGGCAGGTATTCAGCCTGTCCTGCCAGGTGTGTGTTGTACATACTTCCGGATAGTATGATTCAGAGGTATTTATATTATGATGAAACCTTTTCAAACCCGCATCAGACAAAGCTTTTGCCTGTTCTTCATTTAAAATTCCGATTGATGCGCAGCTTTTTATTCCATCAATGTTGTTTACAGCTTTTATTAAATCTAAAACCTTGTTAAAATCTTCCTCATCAGGAGTTTTGCCGGATGTAACTATTGCAAACCTTGAAGCTTTATTCTCTTTTGATTCTTCGGCAGCTTTTATAACATCTTCAACCGCTATAAGAGGGTAGGTTTCTATATTAGTTCTGTAATGCGAACTTTGTGCACAGTATTTGCAATTCTGTGAACATTTACCGTTTCTGGCATTTACAATTGAGCAAAATTCTACAGTATCTTTTATATATTTGGAAGAAAGTTCAAGCAAATCATCCAAATCAGAATTATATAATTTTATAAGCTCATCTTTTGATAATTTATTTTCAGTAATCATTTCCAATAATCTCCGGCTTCTGTAATGATAGAGCGAAGATTACAAGTTGTCAAACCTTTATAAATTAAGGCTTCTTCTTAATTTTTCCGAACAGACCTTTTACCCAATCCAAGCCTTGTGAAAATTTGTTTTTAACAGCAGTCCGGCCGTCTTTAAGACATTGTGGAACAGCTATCTTTTTATTTTTGACAAAATTTTTCACGCCTTTAAGCTTTGAAATTCCAAACACAGAGCCGGCAGCAACAAGTCCTGCAAAAAGAATTTTCTTCCAGGCGGGATTTCCTGAATTTTCCGGTTGAGTTTTCGGCAAGCCTGTCTGAGGATCCATAAAAGTATCAGCTGAGGGCTGGTTGAACTGTCCGTTATTCACAGGAACTTCTGTAGGCGGAAGCATCGGCATCTGAGGATTACCTATATAGCGCGGACGCGTGCCTGTTAATAGTGCAGCTGCATCAAAATCAATAATACCTTCTGATGCCAGTCTGTCCAAATCATTTACTACGTTTAATGGTAACATTCCAAAACTCCGGCCTTTTACACATGTATATAAAGTATTTTTTGCTTTATAAATTGCTTTTTTACTCTGTGTTTGTTACTTTTATTAATATGAAGAGTTTTTTTATTGAGAATAAATACATTTGTATTTTATGGATTTTATGCTTAACAGCATTGTTAATTTTTACCGGGCACTACTCAAATATTCTGCTTGATGTGGGCAGAGAGGTGTATTATCCGCAGCAGATTTTGAATGGAAAGCTGCTGTACAAAGATTTATTTGTTATATACGGTCCGTTTTCTTACATGTGGAACGCTTTGTTATACAAGCTTTTCGGAACAAACCTTATGACATTGTATCTTTCTGGAGCAGTTTGTTCTTTGGGAATTGTGAGCGGAATTTATCTGATTGCTAAAAAATTCCTTTCTGAATTTATGAGCTTTGCACTTGGATTTTTTACAATCGTAACCGGAGTTTGTGCATTCCATTTGTTTAACTTTACTTTCCCTTACAGCTGGGGAATGTTATATGGAACACTGGGTTTTATTTATTCTGTATTTTTCCTTATAAAATACAAACAGACTGATATTAGTAAATATTTATACTTATCTGCACTGCTTGCAGGTTTTAGTGTAGTAAACAAGTATGATTTTATTATTTATTCTGTATTTTTATTCATAATTGCTCTTTTTTCAAAAAATCTAAAAATCATATTGAACTTTATAACCTGTTTTGCAATAGCACCTGTTATTTCATTCGGAATACTTTTTGCACAGGGGCTCAGCATAGACAATCTCATTGAAACAGGTCGTATGCTGCATAAAATAACACAGAGCAAAACTCTTGAATTTTTCTACAAATCGCAGGGAGTTTTCTTCAACAGGCTTGTATTTGAAGCTTGGGCTGTTAATTTTCTCAAAACAGCATCAGGATTGCTTGGACTTTTCCTTTCAGGTTTTCTCATGAATAAAAACAGGGCGGCAGGATATATTATTGCAGTTATATCTGTAATTGCGTCTTATTATCTTGCCGGATATAAAACTTTTGTATTTTTAATCCCGCTGTTATTTATTTTTGCAATAACAACTTATAAAGAATTAAAAAATAACATCCCGCTTTTTGTACTTGTGCTTTCTTCTATTGCAGTAAGCGTAAAATCTTTCTGGGGGCTTACACCGGCAAACTACGGAAACTATTACTGCGCAATACTTTTAGTTTCTTTCTTTGCTTTGTTGTTCACCCTTGTTGATAAGAAATACCAGAAATACGCAGCAATATTTTTAATTACAGTAAGCATAAGCTATCTTGCTGCATACAGCCTGCACAGAAGTATTCTTAACTCTAAAATTTCAACTAAAAAAGGAACAATATACACCTCAAAACCTTACGCTGATGCAACAAATGAGCTTCTGAAATTCTTAGAAAATAAAGAAAACACAGATATGGTAATATTTCCGGAAGGTTTGCTTATAAATTTTCTATCAAAAAATTCCACACCGGCAGATGATTATTACAATTCTTTAATACCTTTATATTCTGAAGCTTTCACTGATGAAGCATTTATAAAACATTTTGAAAAAACAAAACCCGTTTATATAGTTTTCAACAACCAGAGTATGAAAGATTACTATTTTCCATATATCTGCCAGAATTACGCACTGCAATTCTGCGGATATGTAAATGAAAACTACACAAAAGTAAAAGATATTTATAACGGGTTAAATTATCTGATATTTCAGAGAAATCATTAGAATAAAGATTTCGTGATAAAATTTTTATATGAACAAAAGAGGAAATAAGAATGGATAAATTTTATTTAACAACTGCAATTGATTATGTAAACGGCGCTCCGCATATCGGACACGCTTATGAAAAAATTCTAACAGATATTATAGCAAGACACTTTTCTCAAAGAACAGACGATATGTTCTTTTTAACTGGTACAGATGAACATGGTATAAAAATTCAAAAAACAGCTGCTGCAAAAGGTATGACACCTAAAGAATTGTGTGATGAAAACGCACAAAAATTCAAAGATGCATGGAAAGCTCTGGATATTGATTATTCTAAATTCATCAGAACTACTGATGATTATCACGAAAAAGCAGTTCAGAAAATCTTTAAAAAATTGGTAGAAAAAGGTGATATTTATAAACATTCATACGAAGGTTTGTACTGCACCGGCTGTGAATGCTTCCTTAATCCGAAAGATTTGACAGAAGACGGACTTTGTCCGGACCATTTGAAAAAGCCGGAAGTTGTAAGCGAAGAAAATTATTTCTTCAAATTAACAAAGTACAAAGATGCAATTATCAAACATATTAAAGATAATCCTGATTTCATAATCCCGTCTTTCAGAGCAAACGAAGTTCTAAACCAGCTTGAAGACATTCAGGACATCTCTGTATCAAGAGCTAAATCCAATGTTCAATGGGGCATTGATGTTTTAGATGATGAAGAACAATCTATCTACGTTTGGATTGATGCTTTGTCAAACTATATTACAGCACTCGGCTATGATACTGAAAACAATTCAGAAGATTTTAACAAATACTGGCCGGCAGATGTTCAGGTTATTGGAAAAGATATTCTGAAATTCCACAGCATATACTGGCCGGCATTTTTGATGGCGCTGGATTTGCCTCTGCCAAAACATATACTGGCACACGGCTGGATTACAATTGATGAAACCAAAATGTCTAAATCCCTCGGCAACGTAATATCTCCAACATCGGTTTTAGAAAATTTTGAACTCAAAGAATCGGATGCTTTAAGATACTATATGGCAACCTCAGCTCCTTGCGGACGTGACGGAAACTATTCTGATGAAGATTTCAAAGAAAAGGTTAACGCCCACCTCGCAAACAGTATGGGCAACTTATTAAACAGAACTCTCTCAATGCTTGTAAAATACTTTGACGGAGTTATTCAGCCTAAAAACTTTGCGCTTGTTGAAGGTGCAAATGAACTTTTGAAAAAAGCACTCGGCACTGTGAAAGTTGTTGAAAACCATTTCAATCACTTTGAAGTAGCAGAAGCTGCACAGGAAATTATCGGAATTGTTGATATGACTAACAAATTTGTAACCGATAATGCACCATGGACTTTGGCAAAAGAAGGCAGGATGGATGAATGCGCACAGGTTCTTACTGTTGTTCTTGAAGTTATGTGCATTGTATCCGCTCTTATTTATCCTTACTGCCCTAATATTGCTCAGGCAATGGCAAAACAATTATCATTCAATTTGAGCGTGAAATTAGACGATTTAACAGCCGATAATATCCAAGAAGGTAAACTTATATCAAAAGAAGATATAACCCCTGTATTCCTTCGTGTGGACTCGGAATTGGCTGACAAAACAGCTAAGAAATAATGCGTAGGATTTGAAGGGTTGAAAATTTCAAAAAATACGTTATAATAATAGAAAGGGCGCGTGGATTGCCGTCCACACATTAAATGCCCCGTTAGATGATGTAAAGCACTATAATTATTAGCAATAATAAGAATAGTGCTTTTTCGCTTACAGCGAATATCATTTTTTTTCACCTCCTTTCCATGAACTCTCTTTCTGCAGTAATGTTGTTTCACTCAGAAGGCTAAAGGGCATACCCTCACTGTTAAAATAAGAGGATACACCCTTTATGTCAATATTTATCTGAAATATTATTAATTATTTTATCTAATCTGAACAGGCATAATCAGGCAGACAAAATCTTCTTCGCAGTTTGGTCTTAAAACAGTTGCTGACAATGGAGTATTTAAACCAATATTAACTTCATCGCAGTCAATATTTTTTAAAGCTTCAAGAACATATTTATAGTTAAACGCAATAGTCAAATCCTCTGCTGTGTAATTAATAGACATTTCTTCTTCAGACTTACCGGAATCCGGCGTATCAGCCATTAATTTCAATGTATTTTGAGAAAATTCCATTTTAACAATACTTGTTTTCTCGTTAACCATAATTGATACACGTTCTAATGCTGAAATAAGCTGAGAAACGTTTACTGTAGCAACTTTCGGGCTTTCTGCCGGTATAAGCTGGTTATATTTAGGGAACTGGCCTTCAAGCAGTCTTGAAATAGTTGTTGTTTTTTCTGATTTGATTATAATTTTTGTTTTTTCTGTGTAAACTTTTACAGAATCTTCTTCAATAAATGAAGACATTTTAATAAATTCATTCAAAGTTTTTGAAGGAATAATTAATTGTTTAGATTTATTTTCTTTATTCTTGATAGTTTCACGAACTCTGGCAAGTCTGTTTCCATCTGTAGAAGCAATCTCCAGTACTTCGCCCTGAATATCAAGAACAATACCTGACAAAAGGTTGCTTGTTTCATAGCTTGCAGCAGCAAAACCTGCCTGACGCACAGCTTTTGTCAAAGGTTTTACTTCAATTTCAAAACTTTCATCTTCATTTGTTTCGATATTATACACTTCAGGAGGAAATTCTGATGCTGAAATACCTATAATATCAAATTTTGAATTTTGGCATGTAATATTTACAGAAGTAGAACCTTCAGGCATTTCAAATGTTATAAGTTTATCGCCAAGTTTGGAAACTATCTCGTTGAGCGTTTTTGAAGGCAACGTAATTTTTCCTTCTTCTTCAACCTGCGCATCAACTTCTGCAATTACAGTCAAATCAAGATCAGTTGCTACAAGTTTTATTGTACTGTTATTGATAGTTTCAATCAAAATATTCAAAAGAACAGGCTGCAAAGCTCTTACACTTGTTGCGCGTTCTACTATCTTAATTCCGTTATACAAATCTTCTTTTTTAATGATAAATTTCATCCCATACTCCTTTATTGTTATTAAATATCATAAACTAAACAAATAATTAAAAAAACAGTATATAAACAAAATTTAACTTATCAATTATCACTCAACAAAATAATCATTACTTTTTTAAAGTTTTTTGAACACATTATTTCTTATTTAATAATTAATTAATTAAATATATATAAATAAATAACAGTAATAATAAACTGTAAATATTTGTAGAAAACTAACTGAAACTTTGACTATATTTGATTTTTGGTTTGTAGAAAATTTGTAGAAAACTTTTATGGTTTTTCTACTGTTTTATAAAATAAAAATAATATCCTCCATTTGATGTAGAAAACAAAAAAGTTTTCTACTGTTTTGAACAAAGTTTTCTACAATAAACAAGTCAAGTTTTTTACATTTATATTATGCTTGACAAATAAAATATTTTATGTTATAAAAAATGTGGGGTAAATGTATATTTATAAGTCTTGTCAATCGATGAGACTTTCTTTTTCGGTATAGGCTTTTATTATAGTTGGTTTCTTACCTGGAGGGTTTAAACTGTTTGATAATAAACTTGGGCAGAATTTTATAGCGGTGTTAGAAAGGCGTGTGTCTGTACGGCAGAGTTGAGCCGGCTGAATATACAGGACAGGAGCAGATTAACTTTACATGTTTGTGTTATAATCATTTTTACGTTATGTAAGGAATAAGGATTATTGTATGAAAAAGAATTTATCTGGCATGCTTTTTTGTGCCGTATTTGCCCTGATTGCATATTTAACCTGTAAGTGCAGCTTCTGCAGCTCTATAAATTTAAACTCATTGACTTTTGCTATAATTATCGGCATGCTGATAGGAAATTTATTTAATAAATTTATACCGGAAAATTTTCGGGAAGGAATAACTTTTTCGTCCAAGAGAATATTACGTTTTGCAATAGTTTTGTATGGTTTTAGAATTACATTTCAGCAGATTTTTGCAGTCGGACTTGACGGTTTGTTTGCTGATATAATCATGCTTACTACAACATATTTGTTTGGATACTATCTTGGGACAAGGGTTTTCAAGCTGGATAAAGATTTGTGCATGCTGACGGCAATAGGTTCTTCTATCTGCGGTGCTGCGGCAGTTCTCGGAACTGATGCTGTATTGAAAGCCAAACCGCACAAAGTTTCTCTGGCTGTTGCAACTGTAGTTTTGTTTGGAACTATATCTATGTTTTTATATCCTTTTTTATTTAAATTAGGACTTTTAAGTCCAGAGTTTTTTGGGATTTATATAGGCTCAACTGTCCATGAAGTTGCACAGGTTGTGGCGGCAGGAAGTGCGGTTTCGCCTGCGGCAATGGATACGGCAGTTATAGTAAAATTAACGCGTGTTATGATGCTGGTGCCTTATTTGTTTCTGCTTGGGATGTATCTTGCTAAAAAATCAGGAACAAAACGTGAAAAAGTTCCAATGCCATGGTTTGCAATATTATTTGTGGCTGTTTGCGGTTTGAATTCACTTCACATTGTGCCGGAACCGGTACGTTTGTTTTTGATAGAATTTGATGTATTTTTGCTAACGATGGCAATGTTTGCGCTAGGAGTAGAAACGAATTTTAACAAGATAAAGGGTCTTGGCTGGAAGCCGATAATGCTTGCCGGGCTGATGTTTCTGTGGCTGGTTTTCGGCGGTATGGCAGTAAACAAGGTGCTTTATTTGTTATAAATATCGAGAAAAATTTTATCGGAGGCTTTTTCGAGATTGATAAATTTTTCCTGAATAATCAAAGCGAGGGGAAGCAGATTGTTGTTAGGTTGACCTGTCGACATTTGGTAAGAAAAGCAGTCAATCATAATTCTATGTAAATTATAAATTCTCTAGACTTCTTCGAGATAATCGCATACGCGGGAATTAAAATCAGTATCCATTTTTGCTCCTTGTATTATTCGTCATGTTATATGTATAATAAGCTATCTTTTGTGAATAATATTACACATATTGTATATTATTATTCATAGAAGGGCTTTTGTCAATACTGTAAAATAAAATCTATGCGGCAAGAATATATTTTAAATAAAATAGGTAATAATTTGAGAGCAGAGCGTAACCGTTTGGGGTTGTCACAAGAAGAACTTGCAGAAAAAGCAGGTCTACAAAGAGAACATATCAGTAAAATTGAACGTGGGTTAATTGATATGAGAGTTTCTGCAACGTTAGTGCCTATATTGAAGGCTTTAAATTTAGAATTTGAAAAGCTATATAAATTTGACTAATAAAAAAGCTCCAAATCAGGAGCTTTTTTTATAAAGTGTTTCCCTGTATTCTAGCTTCAGGGTGATGTGCCTTAGGCACTTAGCTTTCTACGTATTCTCTTAAGCGTTTGCTTCTATTCGGGTGGCGAAGCTTTCTTAATGCTTTTGCTTCAATTTGTCTGATACGTTCACGTGTTACACCAAACAACTGTCCAACTTCTTCCAATGTTCTCTGGCGTCCGTCATCCATACCGAAGCGAAGCCTTAATACATCTCTTTCTCTTGGAGAAAGCGTGCAGAGAACTTCTGCAAGGTCTTCTCTCAAAAGTTCGGATGCTACAGTTTTAATAGGAGCATCTGCTTCTTTATCTTCAATAAAGTCACCCAGGCGGGAGTCTTCTTCTTTACCGATAGGAGTTTCCAAAGACAAAGGTTCCTGTGCAATTTTAATGATTTCTCTAAGTTTTGGTATAGATACGTTCATTTCTATTGCAAGCTCGTCTTCGGTTGGTTTTCTTGAAAGTTCCTGTGCAAGGCGTCTTGTTACTTTTTTCAGTTTGTTAATAGTTTCAACCATATGAACAGGAATACGGATTGTACGTGCCTGATCGGCAATAGCTCTTGTAATTGCCTGTCTAATCCACCATGTTGCATATGTTGAGAATTTGAAACCTCTTTCGTGGTCAAATTTTTCAGCAGCACGTATAAGACCTAAGTTGCCTTCCTGAATTAAGTCAAGGAATAACATTCCGCGGCCTACATATTTTTTAGCGATACTTACAACCAAACGTAAGTTAGCCTGAACTAACTTTCTCTTTGCAATTGCGCCTGGAGTTCCGCCTTCCAGAATTTTTCTGGCAAGTTCGATTTCTTCGTTAGCGGACAACAATTTTATTCTTCCGATTTCTCTTAAATAAAGTCTGACAGGATCATCAACCGCAATTCCTTTTGGAATATCAAAATCATTCTGGGATTCATCTTCATGGGAATTCATCATATAGATGTCATCCATATTCATTTTATGATCCATTTTTTCTGTAACGATGTCCTCAATATTATCTGTGCTGATGTCCATATTCATGTAATTTACACCATCAGCTTCAGCATCCAGCGGGGAATCCTCGTCAATTTCATGTAAATCCAAGTTTTCTTCTTCAAGAACACTTATGATAGAGGAGTTTGGTTGTCTTTTTTTAGTCATTCATTTTCTCCAATTTTAATTTATTATTTATCTTATCTCTAAGCTGCATCTGAATTTTCAGGGCTTCTGTTTCATCTTCATCTGCATTTTTATATAATTTCCGCATTTTTTCTTTTTCTTCTTCCCATTGACAACGTTTTATGCGTGCTATATTTTCCTGAATAACACATTCAAAGTCTTCGGGTTTCAGATTTGTAAAAGCTTCCGATATACTGATAAGGTCGGTTAAAACCGGCTGCATTTCAGGTTTTTCAATATATTCAGTGTACAATTGCTCAATTAATTCCTTTACATTATTTACGGTACAAATTAATTTGTCAATTGTAGATTTTACATTTATTAATGTTTTATTGGAAAAGTACGAATTATCAATCATTTCATTGATTTGGGCAAATGTAAAATGACTGTCGGGTACAAAAAAAACACTCAATAAATTTTTTTGCGCTTTTTCTGAAATTGTTAAGCTTTTCGTAACAAATTTTTTTATCTCTTTATCCTCATTTACCTCTAAATTATCTACAGAGTTCATTTTCCGGATTTCTTTTTCAAGAGCATTTTCGTCAATTCCGATAGCATCTGCGACCATTTTAGTGTATTCGGAACGTATAATCTCGTTGTTTATCTCATTTAATACGGGGATAATCATTTTTATATATCTGGTTTTTTCCAGAGGTGTTTTATAATTATGTTTTTCTTTCAATAAATTATTTATCTGGAAATCTATTAAAAGCGGTGCATGTTTTACGAAGTTTTTGTAACTTTCTGCGCCGACAGAGCGGATAAATTCATCCGGATCTTTACCTTCAGGCGGTGCAATAACTCTTATTTCACAGGAATATTTGTCTTCTGATGCTGATATATAGCTTTCGTCAAACTGTTTTACGTTGCCTAAACCTTCAAAAGCTTCTTTAATAATATGAGCACCTCTGTCTGTAGCTTTTTGTCCGGCAGAATCAGTATCAAATGAAAGATAAATCCTTCTTGATTTTGTAAAGCGTGACAAAAGTTTTACATGGTCTGAGGTTAATGCGGTACCGCATGATGCAACAGCATTTTCTATACCATGAGCCTGGGCTGAAATTACATCAAAGTAGCCTTCCATAAGGATTACGCCGTCTTCGGCTTTTATTGCATCTTTTGCTGTATAAAGCCCGTAGAGGAGTTTGCTTTTATTATAAATAACAGAATCTGAAGAGTTTAAATATTTAGGGCTTTGTTCTTTTTCCAGAGCTCTTGCACCAAAGGCAACGTAATCTCCGTTTTCATTTTGAATAGGTATAATTACGCGGTTTCTAAAACGGTCAATATAAGGGCTTTCTCTTCCTGGAACTACAAGACCTGCTTTTTCCAGTACATTGTCTGAAAAATCTTTTTTCAAAAGGTTATAAAGAGTTGTGTATGATTTCGGCGCAATACCAAGAGTGAATTTTTTTATTATATCTCTTGAAATTCCGCGGCCGGTCAAATATTCAAGAGCTTTGTCACCTTCTTCTGATTGTTTGTTTAAAAGTAAATCATGATAAAATTCTGCTGCCTTTTGTGTAGCTTTCATCATTTCTTCTCTTAAACCGCGCGATTTATCTGCACGTTTGTAATTATCAGGTAACTCAAGCTTAAACCTTGCAGCCAGCTCTTTTATCAAATCGAAAAATTCAACGCCCTTTGTTTCCATAATAAATCTAAGTGCATCGCCGCCGGCGCCGCAACCGAAGCATTTATAAATTCCAAGCTGCGGGTTAACTGAAAACGAAGGGGTTTTTTCCTTATGAAAAGGACACAACCCCCAGTAGTGGGAGCCGTTCTTTTTTAATATGACCTGTTCTGATACTACTTCAACTATATCAAGGCGGTTTTTTATTTCTGCAACAAGTTCTTCTAATGTTTTTGTCATATTATCCACCTGTAGCAACATATTAGCATTAATAAAAATATAGTTCAATAAACCAAAAAAAATCTATAAATTATATATAAAAAATATACCCTACCAGGTAATTGTTTTCAGAAAATTAATAAATAAAATTGACGTATTATGCAAAAGTTAATAGAAAAATCCTGCGATAAAAAGGTTGTATTTTTAGAGAATATTAACGGAATAAACTCTGTTAAAGATTTATCAACCAAAAAACTTTGCATAATAAAGACAAATTTCCATGATTTAAATTTGCTGAAAGGTCTTTCTAAAAAATACCCAAAGCTTGAAGTATGGCTGACATCGGAGCGTATTTCAAGAAAGGAAATTTTAACGGCAAATCGTTTTGGAATTAAGACAGTTATTCCATATCCGTTTGATACAAAAATAGTAAGTAATTTTTTCAAAAAGAAAGCGAAAACAGAACAGGAAACGCCGGTATGTGCATGTCATAGCTGGCTTAAAGGTCTAAAGGTTATGATAGTTGATGATAACCGGCAGAATGTGGAACTTCTGGCTGAAACTCTTGCTTCATCGGGTTTGGATATTACAACTTTTATTAACCCGCATGATGCTGCTGAGGCGGTGAAGAAAGAAAAATTTGATTTGTTCCTGCTTGATATAATGATGCCTGAAGTATCCGGTTTTGATCTTGCTAAAATTATTAAAAATTCAGAATTAAATGATACATCTTTAATTATGTTTATTTCGGCACTGTCTGATTCTGACACAAAAATACAGGGTTATGAACTCGGCTCGTGTGCTTATATTGAAAAGCCTTTTGATATTAAAGTTGTAAGATCACAGATTTTTAATGCTCTAAAGACAAAATGTCTTAATGATGCAATAAACAGCAGAAAAGATGATTTTCTTGCCATGGTTGCCCATGACTTAAAATCTCCTGTCAATTCTGAAATTGCAGCTCTGGATTTGCTTTTGAGATCATATGAAAGTACTAAAGACGATTTTAAAAAAGACATTGTCTGCGATATTTCCGGTGCTACAAAATATATGAAGAATTTAATCGACAATGTCCTGAACAAATACAAGCTTGACAACAGCGGAACTGTTTTGAACAAAGCAAAACATTCGCTTAATCTTTTAATTATAGAAAGTATTGAAGAAACTAAATACCTTATGCTTGAGAAAAGACAAAAAGCTGTTTTTCAAAATAAAACAAGAAAATGCAGCGCAATGATTGACTTTTTGGAAATAAAAAGAGTTCTCCACAATCTTATAATGAATGCCATAGAAAATTCTCCAAAAGATACAGTAATTGAAATGGAACTTTCAGAGAATAAAAAGTATTTTGTTTTCTCAATAAGAAATGAAACCAACGGATATACAAAAATAAATCCCGATGAGATTTTTGAGAAGTTTATGTCCTATGCCGTTGAACAAAAACGTGTAGGCTCGGGTCTGGGGCTGTATATTTCAAAAAGGATTATTGAAGCTCATGAAGGAACTATAAAAGTTGATGTCAAAAATCCTAAATATGTAAGGTTTGTTTTTACTCTTCCAAAATAAAAAAGTTAATTCAAATAAAGCATTAAATATTAATAAAAAGAATATATAATATTTGACATGAGTGTACAAACATTGGCAGAATATCTGGAATTTTTAGAGGTGGAAAAAGGGCTTTCACAAAATACACTTGAAGCCTACAGACGTGATTTGGGAAGTTTTCTGGATTTTTGCACCGAACGTTCGGTTAATTCTTTGCAGGAAGTTCAGCGTGCAGATATAAACGCTTATGTATTGAAACTTCATGATGAAAAATATACAACCACAAGTGTTTTGAGAAAAATAGCCTCTCTGAGGGGATTTTTTAAATGGCTTTGCGCAAATGATATTTGCTATAGTAATCCTGCTCTTACACTTGAACAGCCAAAGCTTGCGAAGCGGCTTCCGAAAGTTATGACCGTTCAGGAGATAGAAACCATATTAAATCAGGATTTGTCCAAAATTCAAAAGGTTGTTCTTGAACTTCTCTACGGCTGTGGACTGCGTGTTTCAGAACTTGCCGGATTGAGGGTTAATGATATTAACATAAAAGGCAAATATCTTGAATGTACAGGAAAAGGGTCTAAAGAAAGGCTGGTTCCTCTCGGGAAAAAAGCTGCCGCCGCACTTAAAAAATATCTTCCCGAACGTGATTTCACTATGCAAAAATATAATATTGCATCAAAAAATCTGTTGATAAATGAGAATGGAAAAGTTCTAAACAGACAGGATATTTATAATTTCATAAGAGAGCAGGGCGAAAAAATTCATAAACATATTTCACCTCATACTCTCAGACATAGTTTTGCAACGCATCTTCTTGAAAACGGTGCGGACCTGCGTGTGGTGCAGGAGCTTCTCGGTCACAGCGATGTGTCCACAACCCAGTTGTATACTCATATAAGCAAGAAAAGATTGAAAGAGGTTTACTTTGCAATCAACGGCTGAGCGTGATAGGATAAATCTATGCTAGAACTATTTGTAACAGGCGCCAAACCCCGTTCGGGAAAAACATTTATCACCGCCGGGCTTGCTGCAACTATGCAGAGCCTTGGTTATTCTACAGGAGTTTATCTTCCTGTACAGACCGGTGCAGTTCATGAAGACGGATATATTCAGGCTCCTGATCTGGTTTTTGTAAAAAGCATGGATTATAATATTAAAACCTGGTGCAGCTATATTTTCACCAGCAAAAATCTCCCCTGTATTGCTGCAAAAGAAGAAAATCAGATTATTGAAAAAGATGTTATTCTACAGGATTTTCTGAGTATTTCCGAAAAGTATGAGTGTCTTATGGTCAATGGTACAGAAGGTTTATCAACCCCTTATGGAAAGGACTTTCTTGAAGAGGATCTGGTCAAAACCCTTAATCTTCCTCTCCTTCTTATTGCCTCACCGCGGCAATCCTCTTTCAACGATATACTTATTACAATAAACCATGCAAGAGAGCAGAATATCATTATCCGCGGTGTAATTTTGAATGATTGTCCGTTTAATACAAATGATGCTAATATAAAAAACTTGCCAAGAATGATTGAAGAGTATTCAGACACAAGAGTTCTTGGGATTATTCCGCATATTGAAAACATAAGATTTTTTAAGCCGCAGGATATAATTTCATATATTCTTGCAGGTGTTGATATTGAAACAGTTTTTGATGTGAAAATCGCTAAATTAAGTATGTAAATAAAAAATTAGCAAAAAATTTTTTTTTCAACTTTTGTGTTATTAATAAGATAACTCGAAAGGATTTTTCATGGGTGTTTCTGCGGTTAATAATTTTTACTTAAATCCGAGCCGGACAGCGAAGATAAAAGGTACTGAAAGTAAAGAAAAGCCTGTTGGAACTGATAAAAAATCAGCAAAGATTTCTGCTGATATAGGGAAAATCAGTACAACTCGAGCAGCCGGATATATTGCAGCTACAGCTATAGGTGCAGCTGCAATCGGAGGTCTTCTTGTAAGTAAGGGAAGACATTGGCGTATAAGACAGCTGCAAGAACGAATATCAGAATTAATAACAAAAAACGAAACTGCAGAGAAATCTTTGAAAAATTATCAAAAAAGTGTTGAAGCGCTAATAGACGGAGCCTTTTCACCGGAAGAAGTAAAGGCAAAAATACTTGACAACTTCCGCAGAAAATTATCTGAACCGCTTAACTATAACCCTTCAATTCCGCCTGTTTTAAACAGAAATACCAAAAAACTTCCTCCTGACGCAATTGCTCTTCCTGAAAGATTTACTCCTACTAAAAACAGAATTAATATGACAGAAATCAAAATACCGGAATTTAAACCGGGACAGAGGTTTGATTTTGAACTTCCAATGAGCTGTGAAGTAAAAATTACAAAGGAAGCGAACGGCAAATTTACACCTCAGTCTCTACACGAAACAACAATAACTGAAACATATGCAGATTCTGTAATATGGGATAATGATAAAGTAGCACGTGATATTCTGCAAAACTTCTATGACGGGCATGGTCAGACACTTGATGGTGTTAAAATGTCTTTTGCACCTCTTCAAAATGGAAAATATAAGGTTAGAATAGAAGGTAAATCAACATATACTCCAGATAAAGCCATACTTCTTGGAGAGTCTTCCAAACAGAATGATAATAAAGCTGCCGGAAACTTCGGTGAAGGATTAAAGATGACTGTTTTGAAAATCCTAAAAGATTCAGGTGCGGAAAGCTTTAATGTCGGCTCGGATGACTGGAAGGTTACCTGGCAGTTTATCTCAGGCAAGCTTAATAATAAAAGAGTTTTAGGCTATAAGCTCGATAAAGTTGATAAATTCGATGGTAACTACATTGAGTTTGAAACAAACAACAGAACACTTCTAAGATCTTTAAGAAAAACAATCAACAGATTTTACCATTCACACAATACTGATTTTAAATGTCCTGATTATGAAAACGGCTTAATCGGCATAAAAATTCTTCCAAAAGATGAACCGGGGGCATTTTATATAGCCGGACAGCGCTATCAGGTAGCTGATTCATACGAAGGCTTGAAAGGATTAACAGTATTTTTGAAGGAAAAACCTCCTGCGAAAAAGGGTGACACAATAGTTTTTGATCCTTCCCGCGACAGAACCTCTCTCAACAGCGCCCATCTGAAATCAATAGCTAAGTATATAGCCGAAGACCCTAATATTTCAAAACAGGAACTAGTAAAAATAATTCACTCTTTAGAAAACTTCTGGGCTGTTTCAGAAAGATATAACCCTAATGAGTATAATTTTCTTGAAGGTATTCTTTCAGGTGCCAGTACACGTGATTTGCATATAAAATTTCCTGATAAGTATGTTGCACGCACCTTTTATGATTCTCTTGAAATGCTCCAATCCCTTGAAGAAAGCGGATATGTTGTATGTGCAAGAAGCTTCAGTGATATAGGTATGCCGAATGTAGGCGATTTGCTCACTACTATCAGAAAGCATAAACCGCTTGAACCTACTGATATTCAAAAGAAGAAACTTATCCTTATAAAAGAGGGTGTTAAAACCTTTACACCGTATTTGGAAAACAAATATTTTAAACCTGAAGAGCTTGATACAAAGATTTATATATTTAACAGGGAAGCTTCCGATGAAAGCCGTTATTATGAATATACTACAGCGGAAGCTATTCTTGACTTTGCCCATTCAGGAGAAACATTGTCAAAAGGCTTCTGGATAAATAAGGATTATCTTGACCGCGGCAGCTTTACGGAAATTCTGGGCACTGCTCTGCATGAGCTTTGCCACAAATATGGCGGTGATGAGTCATCTACTTTCTCTTATAAACTTACCGATATTATTAAAGAACTTATTTCATCCGGTATGAATGATGCTAAAGGCAGAACCCAGCTCCAGCAGCTTCAAAAGCTATGGGATGAGCTGCCTGTGAATTGTTAATGATTGTAACAGTATATAATTTTTATATAAAAATATGTCAATTTTTTGCAAATAATATTTTTTATTAAAGTATAAAGAGGTATAATTTCTGTATGGATGAAAAAAAAGAGAGAAAATTAACGGTTATCGAAAGGACAGAAACTGATGTACAAGCTCCTGAAAAACAGACTGCTTCACGTCAGACAAATCCGATTGTAAAAAAACTGATTTCTTTTCATATGGAAAAAGCTTCAAAATTCAGTGTGAAAGATTTGTTTAAAAAGTAGCTTTTTAAAACTTATAACGTATTTTGCAAAAGGGCCCGTTGAAAAAATAATCAGTTTTTTCAGTGTTCTTAGAAATATTTTTTTCCGGATAGTTGCGTTAATATTGGATTTTATATTATCCTTTATGTATTTAACAGGATAATTAAGCATTTGCAGCACCTGAAAGCAGAAAACCGGCGGTATAACAAAGAAATCCCCAAGAAATGCTTTGGTTTTGATAAATGGGTTTTTTTTGAATAATAATTTCATGTAAAAGCTTGTTGCAACAAGATGTTCATCTAAGTAAGAGGCGTAACTGTAGCCTATTCCTGCCAAAAGCCTTGTAAGCCGGATTTCATATTTATTCACAATGTCAGTGTGCGATTTTTCTTTTTTAATATTTTTCATAAAATGCCGGAAAGCTGCTTCTTTTATTATCCTTTTGTTGAAAACGATAAAATAGCTCTGTATATGAGGAAGTTTTACCAGATTATTAACCGTCACTCCCCAGAAATCCGCATTTCTATGTTCCATATTTATAAACATATCCTCAAATGGAAACACCGGCGCATAGCAGGAATCATTTGCGAAGATGAGTTGTCCGAACTGTTCTATATAATCCCAGCCGAGCATGTTTATAAGTTCCTGCCATGAACCGAAATCATATTTATTATGTTTAAATGCTGAGGCGCTTTTTACATAAGGCTGAATTTTTGCAATTTCCTTATCCGAAACTTCGCTGTCTGCCATATAGTGTATTTCACATAGCATTGAAAGTTTTTTCAGGTAATAAATTACATAATCAGGTATAATGCCGTCTTTACAATATCCTGCAAAGAGGCACAGCCTTCTGCCCCCCCCCCCCTATATGAGAGGGTTTGTACAGCTGAGTTTCAGCCGGTTTTGGAGTGACAAATTTTTGCATACCTGACTTTTATTATAAACTTTGTCTTTTAAAAATGCAAATTTTATGCCCTCGGATGAGTTTCGTTATAGACATCTTTCAAATGCTGCGTTGATACGTGCGTGTAAATCTGTGTGTTGGATATGCTGGCATGACCGAGAAGCTCCTGTACCACGCGTAAGTCAGCCCCGTTTTCAATCAGGTGGGTTGCAAAACTGTGTCTGAATACGTGCGGGGTAACATGTTTTGGAAGTTCTATTTTTTCAACTATTTCATTTATAACATTTCTAATTGTGCGCGGCTGAAGCCTGAAGCCTGTATTATTAATAAAAACCGGTGCATCTTCCCCTTCATCTGCCCTGTAGCCTTTTGCAACAAGTGCGCGTGCCGTTTTAATGTATCGTTCAAGATAAGACTTTGCCCTGTCGGTAATGAGAATAATTCTTTCTTTCGCGCCTTTTCCAAAAACCCTGATTTCATTATTCTCAAGGTTTAAATCTCCGAAATTAAGCCCGCTTAATTCAGAAACACGCATTCCTGATGCCCACAATAGTTCAAGAATTGCTTTGTTTCTATATCCGGCAGGGGTTTCAATTTTTGTATTGTTCAAAATCTGTTCCACCTCATACGGGGTCAGAAATTTTGGCAGCTGTTTAGGACGCTTTGGGGCGTTAAGGTTCATTGCAGGATTTGAATTTATCTTTTTCTCCCTGTATAGAAATTTATAAAATGTTCTTAACGAAGCTATTTTCCTTGCAATGGTATTTTTTCTATATTGGAACTTTTGGATAAAATGCAGATACTCGCGAACTTTAGAAAAGTTCACATCTTCACATTGAGTATCCCCCAGCCAGAGCAGGTAATCTAAAATGTCCGAACAATAAGCTTTGGCAGTATGTTTGGAGAAATTTCTCTCTACCAGAATATATGTTCTGAAATCCTCTAAATTGTTTTTTGAGCTTGAATTTAAACCGGTCATTTGCATTATTGATTTTTCCCGCTATATATTATACAATACTCTTAGTAGTTTTAAAATAGTAGAAATGTAGTAATCGGGAGAAAAAATGAATTACAGAAAATTATTAATAGCATCACTTGTTTTCGCAAACTTCATTGGTATTTCTGCTGCATATTCACAGGAATTACAGGCAAAGGTTGCAAAAGGAGATGCTGTTAACAAAAAATATGCTTCTATTGATAAATTAATAGAATACAATAATTATGATGAAGCCGATACTGCATTAAGAGAAGTTTTGAACGCCCATCCAAACGATGTTGATGCGCAGACATTAAGAATAATCTGGATGGCGAAACAGCACAAACTTGCACCTGCACAGGCAGAGCTTGACAAAATGCTTAAAAAATACCCGAAAAATCCCGGTTTACATTACGCACAGGGTATTGTTTATATGAAACGCCAGACATCTTCCGATGTTGAATATATCAGAGATACCAGAGAACTCTTAAATAATGCTATTAAAGAGTTTGTTAATGCCGTAAACCTTGACAGCAATTACTATCAGGCATATAACGCAATGGGCGTGGCTACATTAAAACTCGGCAATAAAAAAGATGCAAAAGAATTGTTCCAGACAGCATTGCAGATTAATCCGCAATATGCTACCGCTTATGATAATTTAGGGAATATTGAATTGATTGACGGAAATCTTGCTGAAGCTGAAAAATTGTTCCAGCAGTCATTAAAATACAACTCACATAACCCGACTGCAATGTACCACTTGGGACAGGTTGCTGTAAGACAAAAAGATTACTCAAAAGCTTTGACCTGGCTTAACCATTCACTGCATATTAATCCAAATTCATCACCGGCATTGACTTTGCAGGGTGAATGTTATCTTGTTCAAGGTAACCAGGCTGCTGCTATTAACTCTTTTAAAAAGGCTGTAACTGTAAAACCTGAAAACTCAAGACCTTATTTAAATCTGGCTAATGTTTACCAGAAACGCTCTGATGCTGAGTTTGCTATGGAGCAGTTAAAAACAGTTCTTGCAATTAATCCGGGATACAAAGATGCTATTATGCGTGTTGCAGATCTTTCTCTTGAAACAAGAAAGTACGGTCAGGCTCTTGATTACTACTCAAAGCTCGTAGATGACGGACAGTACGGCAATGATGCTATTGTAGGTCTTGCAAACACATATTACGAAATGTCAAAAGACCGCGGTGATAACGGTGATATAACTACCAATAAAGAACTCTATCTTGCATATGATTATATAAACCAGGCAATTGAGCGCGTTCCTTACAGATTAGACCTTCACCTTGCAAAAATAAAACTTGCTAAACTCACCCACCAGCTTCCTATGTCTAAAGACAGCTTAAACTATATTGTCCAGTCTGCTTCTAACAATCTTATGGACTCTGTAATCAAAGGTGAGGCATATCTCGCTCTCGGCAGAGAGAAAGACGCTGTTTATACATTTGAAAATGCAATTAATTTTGCAGATAACGTTGATGACGAATTATATCTTGCTGAAATTCTTGTCCATAACAAGCAGTTTAAAACAGCAAGACTTGCGCTGAAAAAAGCATTGATGAAAGAACCTGATAATATTATTGCGAAAAACGGGCTTTCATATATTGATCTTTGCGAAATCAAATCAAATGAATTCTTTGATGTAGCACAAAGACAGTATAAAGAAGAAAACTATGCTTCTGCAATTGAATACTGCAACAGAGCAATTGACTTTTACCACAACGGACCGGCTATTGCTAAGCTCAAGGCAATGTCTTATGAAAAAGAATTAAACTATCAGGGCGCAATAAAGTATTATAACCAGTACTTATCATTCAGCCCTAATGCTTCTGATAAAGAGGCAATCCTCAAAAAAATCGCTAAATTCAAAAAGAAAATTTAAAATACCTGAGCTCTGGCGGTGTTACTCTGGCTGTAGAGTGCATTTAGCCGGAACTGCGAGACCAGACAGATTAGGGAAATGAAAAAATTTGATATAAGAAAAACATTTGAAATATTTTGGAAAGAACCGCTTAGTATTTTAAAAGTGGGGCTTTTCCAGATTGTTAATCTGCAATCAAATATTTTCAATCAAAAACCGGCTGTTAATATAGATTTTATGAAAGATAAAACACAAATAACAGTCGTAGACAGCGATAAGATGTACAATTTGTTTCAGACAGTTTTGTTTAAGCGGAAACTGAAAGAACAGCAGGAAAAAGCATTATCAACAAAATGAGCACAAAATTCATGAGCGCAAAATTTATAATCAGTGCGGAAAAACTGAGTCAGTGTCCGTCCTTTAACATGCCGGAGTTTCCTCTGCTGGGGCGTTCTAATGTTGGTAAATCCTCTTTTATTAATGCTCTTGCCAACCATAAAAAGCTTGCTAAAACTTCCAACACTCCGGGAAAAACCAGATTAATCAACTTTTTTAACTTTTCTGACAAATTTATGATAGCGGATTTACCAGGCTACGGCTATGCAAAAGTTTCTAAAGAAGCGCAGAACCGGTGGCAGAAGTATCTTGAGGAATACCTTTTGAAGCGGGAAGAAATAAGCTCATTAATACAGCTTGTCGATGGTCGTCATGAAATACAGAAGAATGATTACCAGATGCGTGAATGGGTTATGGCGTATGATTTACCGATAATCACAGTGGTTACTAAAATGGATTATGTTCCGAAAAATAAAACCCTGAATGTTTTAAAAAATGTAGAAAAAGAGTTTGGAGGACTGGTACTTCCATTCAGTGCAGTTGATAACAGATATAACTCTGAAATTTTTGATTTTCTGCTAGAGAATAATTCCACTAAATAGAGGATTAAATCCCTCTTTCTTGCAGTTATAATAATAATGGGTATGGAACAACCTGATTGCCGGCAGGCATCAGGCGGGAGGTTAGTATGGAAAGGGATAATCTGAACGAAGATAAGGAATTTTATCCGAATACTAACGGTGAAATTTCGTCTTCTATTACACAAAGCTGGACTGAACAGGCTATGGAATGCTACTCTATAGGCTGTGATTGTGGAAAGTGCTCGCTTTCTAAAGGTAATTATTCTTTCGTGTGTCAAATGCCCAAAGTTATTGATGTTCTGATTAATATGATCGGCAAACCCCGAATTGATATGGCATAGAAACTCCTTTTTTCGATTAAAGCAGATAATTTTATTATCTGCTTTTTTATTTGTGATAGAATTTTGTTGTGATGATGAAAAAGATAATAATTTTTATTGCAGCATTTATCTCTATATCCTGCCCCGTTTATGCAAATGTGGCTAAAATCCCGCTTAACGATGCAATTGAGCTTGCACTCGAAAATAACCTTACATTGCAAGCTAAAAGAAAAGATTTGGAAATTGCAAAGCAGGAGGTTAAAATTGCAAATGCCCTCAAAAACCCTCAGTTCCAATCTAATTTTCTAATGGGTAAGGTTACAAGAGGCAACTCCAGCCAATTCGGTCTGATGGTTCCGTTTGAGATTGCAAAGCGCGGAGTGAGAAAAAAGGCAGCACTTGCTAATTTGAAGGCTATTGAAAATTCTATTAAAGAATCTGAACATAATTTGAAGATAGATGTTATGAGAGCATATTTTCAGGTTATTTATCTAAAGTCTGTCCTTATAATTATGAAAGATAGAGAAGATTTGTTTGAAGATATGAAACTTGCAGCAAAGGCAAAACCAGCTTCTTCTCCAAACTATCAGATTGAAGTCTTACAGTCAGATATAAAATATAAAAAACAATTAATTGAATTAAATAAAGCAAAGGCGCATCTTCTTGCAGCACAGTTCTATTTCAACAAAGTTTTAAACCTTGAAAATTCACAAATCATGTATGATACAGAAGAGGACTCATTATTTGATGATATAACTATATTGGAATTTCCTATACCAACATACGACCAGATAGAAAAGATTGCAATGGTATGCAGTTATTCACTGAGGATTTCAGATAATTATATAGAAAAATCAGAATATGATGTAAAAGTAGCTGAGCATAAAAGAATTCCTGATTTAACCGTTGGCGGCGGTTTTGCTTACCAGACAGCCCGTCAGACCGGCGGGGAAGCCCTTCCGGGGGCTTTTGTTGCAGGAAGTTTCGATGTGCCGATACTTTATTCTTATCGTCCTGAAATCAACAAGGCGAAGCTTACTCTGGAAAAAACCAAAATGGACAAAACTGCTTTTGAAAATAAATTAAAAATTGCGCTTAAAGTTAATTACAATGATCTTAAGTATGCCAAAGAAAATATGCAGTATTACAAACAAATCCTGAAAGAGTCAGATACAATTCTCCAGATGGCGTCAAAGCGTTACAAAAACGGAGAAACAAACCTTATGGCACTAATGCTTAATGAAAACTCACACCAGCAGATTTTGAGCGAATATATTGAATCAATAAGCGTATATTATGATGCCTACCTTGATTTGATGTACAATATGGGTCATGATCTGATGCTTAATGAGGAAATATTCCTTTAAGCCTTATTGAAGTCCATCAAATTTAATCCTGTTTTTTCGCAAAAAGTTCTCTCAACTGTTCCTGAGAGTTGTTCAATTGCAATTTCTGCGGTAAGACTTACCACTGCCCTAACAAGATGCCCTCCTGCTGTGTTGTAATCGTTTCCGGCAGCATTCATGTGAATATGCAGGTAAGTTTCATTATCTTTTGTTGTTATGTTGCCTGTAAGACTTGTAATTTCCATTGGTTTATCAATTGTTTTTTCCTGATAATGTTTTGTTTCAGGGTTGAAAAAACCGAATGTTGCAGAATTTATTGCGCCGATACCTTGTATTGTCCCTAATTTGACATTATTTTTAATACAAAAGGTTTTTAGGGTTGAAACTATTTCTTCACCTTTATTTATACGTATAAAGAATTTGCTGCCAAATTTTTTAAATTCATAGCCGGCTGTTTGCATAATAACTTTCTCCTTCATATCTTAATTTTACAATAAAAAAGCTCTCTTTTAGAGAGCTTTAAATGTACATAAAAGAAAATACTATCCTTAAATCTCGGCCGTTATCTTAACGGAGAAAAGTTTTTGCAGGATTTAAGGCTGTTTGTTATCAGCCTGCTGAAAATCCTTCTTTATGGAATTTCATTAATTTTGCCAGATACCATTGTTTTGCCTTAATTTCTTCGATATTATTTTTAATATCTTCAAGTTCAGCGAGGAGTGTGGTCAGGTCTTTTCTTTGCGGAAGCATTTTTTGCTCCGGAATTTCTTCTGCTTCTGATGACCAGCTCATCGGAAAACAATTGTTTTCAAATAATTCTTTCATATCCATAAGCACATACCCTCAAACTTTTTAGAGTTAATCTTTTTGCGAAATAAATGAATGGAATAAATCGACCAGATCAAATTTGCCATATTTAAACGGAATAGGCTGATTGTCATATTCACTGCCGGTAATCTTCTGTAAATCCTGCATTTGTCTGTAGTCAAGAGAATCAAAATTGAAGCTTGTCATTTCAGCAAAATCTACCATCAAATCTTCCATTTCAAGAATTTTTTTGTCTTTCATTACACACTCCTTTTCAATGTGACTAAAAATAATTACATTTTTTATATCGGAGATGTTTTGTTTAAACTTTAAAGATTGCGGTTTTATTGTTACAAAAATTTACTAAGGGAATTTAAATATTTATAAGGTATAATTTTTATTAAAGGAGAGGACAAATGTTAAAAGATAAAGCAGCTCAATATTATAAACAGGGATACTCATGTTCGGAAAGCGTCGTAATGGCGGCAATAGATGAAGGTTTGTGTGATAAATCTTTACTTGCCTGTGCAACTCCGTTTTCCGGCGGAATGTCAAGCGGATGCCTTTGCGGAGCAGTTGCAGGTGCGCAGCTTGTAATCGGTTATAATACCGGCAGAGAAAACGTTAATGGCAATGAGGTTACTGCACGCAAACTTGCTGCATCTGTTGTTGAAGAGTTTAAAAACAGAAATAAATTTACCTGCTGCAAAGCTCTAACTGCCGGATATGAAGGTCCGCAGCGCAAGGAGCACTGTGTAAAAATGGTTGAGGATGGTGCTGAAATTCTTGAAAGCCTTATGGCAGCAAAGGTATAGCTATGCTAAATCTTTTTGCGGTGTTTTTTGGAGGCGGAATTGGTGCTGTGACCAGATATTTGACAGGCTTGCTTGTTATGCGGAATTTCCACTTTAACCTTCCTGTTGCAACTTTTCTGGTTAACATTATCGGAAGCTTTATTATCGGGTTTTTATATATTATTTTTGTTGACAAACAGGAGATTAATCCTGCTTTGAAGTTTGCCCTGACAGTCGGATTTTGCGGAGGTTTGACTACATTCAGTACCTTTTCGCTGGAGATTTTTGAGATGCTTAAAAATGCACAATTCCTTCATGCGTTTTGTTATGTGCTTTTAAGTGTTATAATATGTGTTATATCAGTATGGATTGGAGTAAGTTGTGCAAAACTTTTTATTTGATAAATTGAATTTCCTGACAGCCGGCATGCCGCTTAGTACAGGCAAGGGCAGCTACCCTCAGGCTTTTAAAATTCTTGATGAAATGGAGCTTGACGGAATGGAGCTTGAGTTTGTCCATGGCGTGAGAATGAGTGATGAGAACAGAGAGTTTGTTGCTCGGATGAACAGAGAGAAAAACTTTATAATAACAGCGCATGCTCCTTTTTATATTAATCTTAACTCTCTGGAGCCGGAAAAAGTTGATGCAAGTGTGCAAAGAATTATTGAAACCGGAATGACAGCAGGCTCGGCAGGGGCATTCAGCATAACATTCCATGCTGCGTATTATCAGGGACATGATAAGGAAAAAGTTTTTAATCAGGTTAAAGCCAGAGTTGAAAAAATCGTTGAAGTTTTAAAACAGGAAAAAGTTAACGTATGGGTTCGTCCGGAAACTACAGGCAAAGGCACCCAATGGGGTGATTTGGACGAGATAATAAAGCTTTCCAAAGAGGTGGAAAATGTTTTGCCATGTATTGACTTTTCACACCTGCATGCCAGATTTGCCGGAATTTATAACACATACGATGAATTTAGCGCAATTTTTGAAAAATTGGGCAGCGAACTCGGGCAGTATGCAATAGATAATTTCCATGGACACCTTGCAGGAATTGATTATGGTCCGAAAGGAGAGAAAAAACACCTCATTCTTGAAGAATCCGATATGAATTACAAAGATTTGCTTAAAGTTATGAAAGAATTCAATGTTAAAGGTGCTCTTGTCTGCGAAAGCCCGAATATTGAGGATGATGCGAAGTTGTTGAAAGATTATTACTATTCATTGTAACAATTATTTAATAATGTAAAAATTTTTAGCAATAAATTTTGTTTTCATGGCTTGATAAAAATATAATATTTTATAAATTGAAAGGTGTTATTAATGTCTTTAGGTGTAAATAATGTTAACTTTTTAGGCGGTTCTGTTCAGTGCGGCGGGTGTAATAAACCAAAAGCTGTTGAAAATACTAATCTTTTAAAGCAAAATGCCCCAAAAGATACTGTAAATTTTAAAGGCAGCGATATTCCTGAAGATGAACAAAAAGAAATTATCCGTTCCGCAAGAGCAAACGCTTCCGGATGGTCAATGCTCGGCGGTGTGATAAGCACATTATATTACGGATTGAGATCTGATAAAACTGTTGCTGACAAGTATGATTTAGATCCAAAACAAGATAAATCTTTGATTAAAGAAATTAAAAGCCAGCAGTTACTCTGGACATTGCCTGCTGCAGTCTTCTCCCTCCCGGGTGGTCTTGTTGCTTGGTTGTATAATAAAAATATGAATCCTGAAAAAATTGATTTATAATCATATAAATAATTGAAACTTTAAAGAAAATTATAAAAAGTACCGTAATAATACATACGGTACTTTTTTCTGCATAATGAATTGAAAGGCGGTGTTTAGATGTTCAATTCAGTGAATAATCCCTTTAGCAGACACATAGAATCTTCTACGTCATCAGGTGATGGAAACCAGCGTAAACAGCGTGAGCAGGAACAGAAAGAAAGAAAACTTCTTGAAGAAGAAGAGCAGGACGAAGTAAAAATCGGCGGCAGACCTGTTCTTAGTGAAGATGAAATAAAATATATGGTTAACGAATATATAAGAAAGATAAAGTCTGAACATGAAAATGAGCCTAAAGTGATTGAGAAAGCAGATAAATATCTTGAAAAGTTTAATATCAAAAAATTTATGAAAAATAACCCTAATATAACAGCCCCTGATTTTTATATGATTATGTACTCCGAAACAGAGTATATAACCCGTTAGATGTCCTAAAAAATTCCGCGATAAGGAAAGCTGAATTTTGGAGCGGCGTTTTAGACAGTTTAGCTATGAACGGCACACGAAGGAGGAGGGGGGGAGCAGCTAAGGTCTGTTTTTGAGGTGCATTAAACTTTCTTAATATTTTCTAAAGTTTCTGAACAAAAAAACCGTAGAAAATATTGTAAAAGTTTTAGAAAGGACGGATTTTATGGAAATTACAAGTGCTACAAGCTCCAAAGCAGCTTATGTTAAAGGCCTTGACGATGAAGAAGAAGAGAATGAAGAGCAACAGGTGCAGGAAGAACAAGATACTGCCGTAAAATCAAAAGATGAAGGCGATCAGGTTTCTTTTGCTTCGGAAGATTTGGGTGAAACTACTGTTAATGATAAAGTTAGCGGGTTTATTCAAAACTTAATTGCTGCATCAAATATTACAGATGCTTCAAAGGCACAGCTTCAACAATACCTTGACACATTTGATGTGGCAAAATTTATCAAAAGTTATGGACCGTTTGAATCGGTTCGTGATATTTCCGCTGCAATGTATGCGGTCACATCAGGATTGATTAAGTATAAAGAAGAAGAATAAATCTAAAAAAAGCGGGCTTTTAAAACCCGCTTTTTTATGGAAGACTGTTAAAATAATCTTTATCTGTTAAAGCTTTATAAGTACAGGCAATTCCGTTTTGTGCATTAGTTGATGTTGCAGAACAGTATGTGCTTAAATCAGTAAATGTAGTTCCGTCTGCACCCATAGGAAGGAGTTTGCCGCTGTCGTTCATTATCTGGAATGTAAATAAATCATGACCCCACGCATTCGGTTTTTTCTTGTAACCGTTTACATCTACTGTTATAAACATGCTCCCTACACCGCTGTTACCTTCTCCTGTGGCTGTATTGTCTTCAATCAATAACACCATGCCGTCTGTTAGTATAAATTGTCCGTCATCAAAAAATTTTGAAGATACTTTACGGGTTTTTGAATATGTTGCATATGTATCAATAATATATGTATTATTTTCATCTAGAGAACCTCCTATACAATTTGCAAAATTGCAATCTTTTAATACATTGAAGTATTTTTTATAATAACTTGCAAAACTTTTGTTCTCATATGAATCTCTTGTTGCAATAAAACCCTGATCAGCATTTAATCTCTGAAGTGCCTGTGTTAATATGGAATAAGACTTTTGCAGCCCGCTTTTATACTGTGCTCCGGCTGTTTTATTTATAAGTGCAGGCAGTGTCATGGCTGCTACGACCCCGATTATTCCCAGAGTTATCAGTACTTCTGCTAATGTAAAACCTGCTTTCATTAATACCTCCTTAATATTTTTTAATCATCAGTTAATTTATTGTTATTATGTTAACTATATATTAACATAATAACATATTCATCTGGAAATATCAATGTGTTAACAAATAGCTTATAATTATAGAATGGCAATAAATATTGATATTGATACCGGAACTGATATTAACGAACTGGTAAGACTGCTTCTTTTTCGTAATAAAATAACAATTGCAGAACTTGCAAGACGAATGAGTGATTTAAGCGGGAAAGAGTATTCCAGATTTAATGTTCGTGCAAAAATCGAAAAAGGAACTTTAAAATTTTATGAAATGATACTTATTTGTGACATTTTAGGGTATAAAATAGATATTCATGAGAAATAAAAAAACGGGTTTTAAAACCCGTTTTTTATTTTTTATCTTTTTCACTTCTTTCCCGAACGAAAATCCTTATAGGTGTTCCGAAAAATCCAAAAGCTTCACGAAGCTTGTTTTCTATATAACGTTTGTAGTGGTCTTTGAGTAAATCTGAATTATTAGCAAACAGCACAAATGTCGGCGGCTTTATATCGGATTGGGTAGAATAAAGTATCTTTAAGCGTTTGCCTTTTACTGTAGCCGGCGGATTCAGCGCGTAAAGTTCTTTCACAACTTTATTCAAAAGTCCTGTTGAAACCCGTTTTGTGCACTGCTCGTAAACTTCTGCTGCTTTGTCAAATATCTGGTTTAAGCGTTGTTTTGTTTTGGCACTTATGTATATTTTAGGTGCAAATTCTAAGAATGGAATATCATTTGACAATTTTTTATCAAACTGGTTGATTGTGTTTGATTTTTTGTCTTCAATCAGATCCCATTTATTAATTGCTATTATCAAACCTTTTCCTGCTTCTGTAATTATTGAAGAAATCTTCTTATCCTGATCTGAAATACCTTCTGTAGCATCAATTACAAGAAGCGCAACATCGCAATCCCTGATTGAGCGTATTGCTCTGTCTACAGCGAACTTTTCTACGCCGTAATCAACTTTGGATTTTTTTCTTATACCCGCTGTATCGACTATAACGAACTCTCTGTCTTTATAGTTAATAAAGCTGTCAATGCTGTCGCGTGTTGTGCCTGATATGTCGGAAACTATAACTCTTTCTTCATTTAAAAGAGAATTAACGATAGATGATTTACCGGCATTAGGCCGTCCCACTATGGCGATTTTTATAGTATTGTCTTCTTCTCTGTTCCCGTCAGTTTCTTCAAAATCTTCTGTAATCAAGTCCAGAAGATCGCCTACACCTCCGCTTCCATGAAGTGCAGAAATCCCAACCGGTTCCCCGAGAGCAAGTGAATAAAAATCGTTTACCATCATGTAAGCTTCAGGGTTATCAAGCTTGTTAACGGCAAGAAAAACCGGTTTTTTAGACTGTCTGAGAATATTTGCAATATCATAATCAACCGGATTTACTCCGTCTTTTCCATCGACAAGGAAAATAATTTTGTCCGCCTCTTCGCAGGCAATACGTGCCTGATCAAAGATTGAAACCATAATTTCATCTTCATCACCCGGAATAATACCGCCGGTATCAATTACTGTAAAGACTTTGTTCATCCATTCGACATCAAAATATATTCTGTCGCGGGTTACACCGGGCAAATCGTCTACAATAGAGTTTCTTGACCCCACAAGACGGTTTACGAATGTAGATTTACCTACATTCGGGCGGCCTACTATTGCTACTATCGGTTTTCTTTTCATACAGAAAGTATAACATGAATATTTTTTATTGTATCCATTCTTCGTGACTTATTTCTCTGTGGAGATAATCCATGTTTCCTGTTTTAATTAGCCAGGTTGCGCAGCTTCCGCCGCTGTACCAGGCTTGTCGTTTTGTGCGCGAGCAGGATTCTTCTGTCAGCCACCATAAATTATAGCCCGTAATTACAGGGTATTTATTTTTGGTATTAAATAACATAATAAAAAAATCTTTTCCAAATTGATTCGGGCCTTTTGCACCGTTAATATCAAGATAAAATATGGCTTTATTTTCGGAATTATTATTGCTGTCGCGTCCACTAATAACACCATTCAAGCCTACAGTTGCCCCGTTTGCAAGAGCAAAAATATACTCTACATCACGCCATCCGTTCCAGTTTGTTGATTGTTTTCCATCAAGCTCAAGATATATGTTTGGTAAACCATGGCTGCTATTCTTGTCATTCTGACCGAAATTTTTTGATAATTTTAAGTAAGGTAAAAGTTTTTCGGCAACTGTTTTTGTACTGCTTTTTGTATCTTCTGTAGACAGATTCCATTCATCAAGCAAACCGTGTTCCTGATATGCTCGGACATATGCTTGAGATAAGATGGAATATGTACTTTTGAACTGATTAATCCATATTTTTTCTTGTTGCTTCTGAATAAGAGTTGGAAGTGTTAATGAAGCAACAACCCCTATAATGCCTAGTGTAATTAAAACTTCCGCTAAAGTAAATGCGGATTTACGGGACAATCCCAAAGCGTGAAAAAGCCCGCCGGCGTTATCTAAGCCCCCCCCCCCTTTGAGATTTTGAAGCTATAATTGTATTTTGCATAAATACCTCCTAATATATTTAGTCAAAAGCAGACCTCCGCTGCTTACGCCCCGCCTTCGCGCGACGCGCGCAGCTTCGCTGTCTAATACGCCGCTCTAAAATTCCGCTCACGTTCCTTATCGCAGAATTTTTTCGGACATTTATATGATAACATAATTTTCAAAAAAAAGGAACCGAATATTTACATTCGGTTCCTTTTTTGGATTTTCATATCTATACTAGTCAAAAGTATATCCGATAATTGCAGCTTCTCTTGCACGTTTAATTGCTTTTGCAATCATTCTCTGGTGTTCTGCGCAGTTGCCTGTAATTCTGCGAGGAATAATTTTTCCTGCTTCTGTCAGGTATCTTTTCAATTTTGCTGCATCTTTGTAATCAATTTCAGTTACTTTGTCTGCACAAAGACTGCAATTTTTACGTTTTTTCTTATCCTGAGCATCTTGTCTTGCCATGTTTTAATTCGCCTTTCTAGCCTTATTTTTACTATTACTTATTTTTTCATTTTTCCTGCTAATATTTCAACTAATGAATTTTTAGCTTTGTTCTCTGTTTTGTTTGAACCTGTATATACATCCGGTGTAAAAGCTGCTGCTTTTTTACCCATATATCTTACAGTTGATTTCAATTGAGAATTTTTCATCTTTTGTGTATGCGCTGCATATTTTTGCATTTGCGCAGGGATAAATTTTACACTGCTCATATTCAGTTTTTCCTTTTTTAAAATGGTATTTCGTCTTCGCCGATCAGTTCGTTTGAGAAATCATCTGATTCAAACTTCACAATTTCTTCTGTTCCGAATTTTGAACTTCCTGATGATGCCGCCGGGGAAGAGGAATCTTCACCGAGTTTTTCAATTGTATTGGCATCAATTTCGTAAATTCTTTTTTCGGTTCCGTCATCCATTTTGACAGCTGCTGTCTGAAGTCTGCCTTCTACCAGCACGCGGTCGCCCTTTGTTAGAGATGAAACAATTTCATCAAGAGCATTTCTTTTAGAAATAACTCTTAACAGCATTTCTTCTCTTTCTCCGATATTAAGAACAAATGCAGAAACCGCAACGTTATTTTGTGAAAAACGTTTTTCAGGCTGTCTGTATACTGTTCCTGTAACTACTGATTTTGCTAATGACATTTTATTTCCTTTTCTTTACTGTTTACACAGAAGCTTTTGCTGAAACTTCCATAAACATTGTTCTGATGATGTTGTCGCTTAATCTTAATTGTCTTTTGAATTCAGCAACTTTGTCAGCAGGCAATGCAAGAACCATTGAAACGAAGAAGCCGTCTCTAAAGTTCTGGATGTCATAAGCTAATTTTTTTCTGCCCATTTTGTCAGTAGATTCAACTTTACCGCCGAATTCAACGATTGTATCGTTGATTTTAGCAATTAATTTATCTACTTCTTCTGCATCTAAATTTGGTTTAAATACAGTTAATAGTTCGTAATTTTTCATTTTTTGTCTCCTTTTGTATTTTGGTGTAACCCAATGATAACATGAAAAGACAAATTATTACAACATGTATTCCGCGGTGAAACTGTAATTTGCCGGACCTGTGAGGAAAATGTCTTTTTTCGGATTAAGCTTATTCCCTTGCCATTCCACGAATACAGCCCCTCCAAGAAGGTTTACCTTAACTTTTTCTTCTGTTAAGTTATTTAAAACACATGCAACTACTGATGCACAGGCCCCTGTTCCGCAAGCAAGAGTTATGCCGCAGCCGCGTTCGTAAACCCGCATTTCAATTTCTGTTTTAGAGATTACTTTTACAAATTCGGTATTTGTTTTTTCAGGAAAAAATTCATGTTTTTCGATAACCGGCCCGTATTTCAAAGCCATATCCATAGGGTTATCGTTGACGGTTATTACACAGTGAGGGTTACCCATTGACACCGGTGTAATATCAAATTCTCTATCCAGCGCTTTTAATTTCCGTTCACCATTAAAAGGAATTTTTTCATCTTCAAGAACAGGAGTTCCCATATTAACTTTTACGGTTCCGTCATCGAGAAGCTGCGGTTTAATTATTCCTGCGCCTGTAAGGACTGAAAACTCTTTTTTATTCACCAAACCCTTGTCATAAACATATTTAGCGAAGCATCTCATTCCGTTACCGCACATTTGTGCTATTGTGCCGTCAGAGTTATAAAAATACCAGCCTATATCAGTTTCAGATGTTCCTGTTTTCGGTATTATCATACCGTCTGCACCTATTCCGAAGTGTCTGTCGCAGATTTTTTTTGCAAGTTCATCCATAGGAAGATTTGTTTTTTTGTATTGGTCAAAATCTATTACTGCAAAATCATTTCCGCAGCCCTGCATTTTTGTAACTTTAATTGTTGTCATAATAACCTCTTTTTCCTCAAATATTATAGCATAAACCCCCTGAATTTCAGGGGGTTTATTTTTATTCTTTTAAACTTTGGATTGCTTTTTCCAGAGCTTCTGTTTCTGTTATATTATTTTTTTGTGCATATTCTTTTATTAGGTTAATACTTTCTTCACTTAATCTGCGGTTAAATGGTATTCTTTCGCAATTTTTTTTGCGTCCTGCGCCATCTCTTCTTCCGCCATGACCGCAGCAGCCTCTGCCATGACCGCTTGCTTCGCCGTTGTGGCAGTGATGCTCACCTTCTCCATGTTCATGTCTACACTGGTGTCCTTCCTCATTATGTCCGCAATGACTGCCGCATCCTTCTCTTGTAAAAAACATATTTTTAACTCCTTTCTTTAATATTATAACTCTTTTTTTGAATTTGTCAATACAAAATCAAGTTTACAAATAGCAAAAAAAAATTTGTCTGGATTTAATATAAGTACTTATAAAAGGAGAAATAAATGCAGATACAATTACAAACCCCGGGTAAATGCCAGCCGAATTTTCAGGCATTAAGAATTAGTTCGATTACAAAAGGAAGCCGAAAAATTGATATTTATTCATTAACATCAAAAGATAAATTTTTCGCAGAAAAAATGTTGAATATAGCAAAAGGTCAGAAATTTTCTGAAGACAGCAAGCTTTTAGGCGGTAAGAGCGTAAGAGATGTGTTTGATACTGCATTAAAGAAAGTTAAACATATGGATACACATCCTTATGATAGAGTTATGCTTTCTGTTGAAGACGGAAAGAAAATTACCGGTATGCTTAATATAGGCGGTCAGGCTGATGCCGCAGTAGAAGGTCTTGCTGTTTGGAATAATGATAAGTTAACCAGAGACAGCCTTGTTGTTTCTGCTCTAAAAGACACCAGCCGCTCTTATGGAGATTTTTCCGCGCTTATTCTGCCTACTGCATCAGAGCCGGCCAATACAAAGGCATATTTTAGAAGGCTTGGCTTCAGAACACCTCATGACTTTGGCAACAAAGATCTGATGGTAGAGTGCGAAAACATTCAGACTGTAATTCCAAAGGCTCAAAAAGCTATGAATGCTGATGAAACAAAAGATTTTACCTACAGATACTATACAGATTTAGCTAAAATGTTTGATTTAGATGTTTAACATCTAAATCAGGCATTTTATAGTTGACGCTTGATTCAATATCGGTTATGATTTTCGTATGCCGGTTATTTCTGTCATAATGCCTGTATATAATACAAAAGAAAAATTTTTGCGAGAAGCCGTTGAAAGTATATTAAATCAGACTTTCACTGATTTTGAATTTATTATAATTAATGACGGTTCTGACAGTATTACTGAGGATATAATACTTTCATATAAGGATTTAAGGATAAAATACCTGAAAAATGAACAGAATCTCGGGATTGTACAGTCTTTAAACAAAGCTGTAAAAACAGCCAAAGGAAAGTATATTGCCAGAATGGACGCTGATGATATTTCTATGCCTCACAGGCTTGAGAAACAATATGAATTTATGGAAAATCATCCCCAATGTGGTGTGTGCGGAACTTATGTGACTGCTTTCGGCAATGGGAATGAATTATTGAGTCCTCCTTCCGAGCCTGAGATATTAAAACTCACGTTGTTATTTAAAAAGAACTGTATAGCCCATCCGACTGTTTTGATTAGACGAAAAGTTCTTGAAGAATACCTTTTTCAATATAATGAAGAAGACACTTATGCGGAAGATTACGGCTTGTGGCTGAGACTTTTGGATAAAGTTAAATTATATAATATTAGGGAAAGTCTGTTAAATTACAGAGTTCATGACAGTAACATTTCAAAAGTTTACAGAAAGCCTCAACAGAGAATGACCTGTCATCTAATGTTAAAATTCCAGCATGAATACTTTGGGCTTAGGACAGAAAATCTTGAGGAACCTATATATAAACTTTTGTGCAGTCAAAAGCTGACTTCTTCTGAATTAAATCAGGTTCTGGACTATTATCTTAATTGGTTTAGAATTGGAGAATTGTTTGAGAAAAATATTTACACAAAAAATCAGGTCCTTGGTTTATGCAAAAAAGCAATTTTAAATACTAAACCGGACCTGAAATTTCTTTTTGTAATTTTAAAGCCGCAGCTTATAACAAAAGTGGCTTTAAGATACCTTAATTTACTTTAAATCTTTAAGATGTTCTGCATTTCTCTGTCTGATATTTTCAAAAAGAATTTTAACACCATTGTATTGCGGACAGTAAGCATAAGGTTTCATATACTTTTCAGCATCAGTAAGTTCTTTATTAAGTGTTTCGTAATCCTGGTACTGAGCTGCCAGATTAATCAAAAAGCCGGATGCACTTGCTGCATCTTCAAACATATCGCAGTTTTCCATTTTTTTGTAAACTTTAGTTTCGTTTTTGTGTGCTCTTAAAAGAACTTTGCACTGGTCGCTTCTTTTCTGGGCAAAAGCTTTTAATGCAAGAATATCATCTTTATCTTTAGCATAATGTTCATTAGCGAGTTCTCTGTCCTGGCAAATATTATTTACACTAACAGAAGAAAAAGGTGCTGATATAAGCAGATATACAATTGCTAAAACAATAGTTGTTACTGTTAAAAAGAAAAGTCTAGGATTTTTAATCTTCATAATTACTCCAAAATTCCGTACCCTATTAATATTTTAACCAATATTGCACAAATTGTCAATTTCAGTCAGGTCATCTTCCATAAGACTTTTTTGAAATAATTCGCACTCTTCAATCATATTAAGGATTTCCGCATATTTTGGATTGTGTAGAATTTTTGCAAGTTCATCAACGCTAATAAATTCTATTATATAGAATGACGGATTTTTCTCTTTAATTTTTACAAAACCGCATTCTTCAAACAGGTCAAGAAGTGTTGAAATAAGTGCGATTGATTTGCCAAGGTGGCTTGCACACCGGCGCAGCTCTACTTTGCCGGCATTATTATTTGCAGCATATCTGAGCATTCCTGAGAATGTTTTAAGAAATTCTTTTTCATCCAGATATTTAATGCTGTAATTCATCAGGTGAATACTGGCCGGGCAAGTTTCTCTTATTATGTTTTCAAATGTTTCTTTGTCGGCAGGATAGTCGAAAAACATTACAGAATCACATTGGGAAGATTGTTCGCGTGTAAAGATTTTTTCTGAAATGTTTTTAAAAGGTTTTAGCATTTCAACAATCTGCCGGCTTTCTGCAAAGACTTTAATATTCTGTTTTGTATTTTTTATATAATCGTTTACCTGAGGAAGGATGTCTGTTTTCTTGCGGTGGTCATAAATTTTAAGTTTTCCTGCATTTTCCGGTTCTTCCTCCTTCAGGTACTCTGAGTGAATATCATCTATAATTAGCTGTACACTTGTATTTCCCCTAAATTCGTTAATCTGCGGGTGGAAAGCTACATCAAGCGTATCACCGTTCACAAGTGAAATATCACCTTTCTGCCACCAGATACAGTTAAATTCAGAAGTATCTTTTTGGACAGTTAACCTTAGATGGTTTTTATTCTCACCCATAAGCCTTTTTTCTTTAATTTTAAGATTTTTCATTGCAAAGACAGGGCTCGGGTTTGACGCACCGAACGGTTCCAGCTTTGAAATTTGTTCTACCAGATCAACGCTTATATCATCCGGAGTGAGTTCAAGGTCAATTTTAATAAACGGCTTTAGTTCTTTTCCGGTAGTTATTTCTTTTACAGCCTTGTTCAAAAGTTCTTTTACATTCTTGAAAGGGGTTTTATCCGGGGTGAATGCAAGCCCCGCAGCCATTGAGTGACCTCCGAAGCCGTCAAGAACTTCAGAGATGGAGCTTATTACTTCGTATAAATGTACGCCTTCAATGCTTCTTGCAGAACACTTTATTTGTTTTGTTTCTTCAGAATATGTCATTAAAAATGTAGGCTTGTAATATTTTTCAACAAGTTTTGATGCAACAATACCGATTATTCCGACATGCCATTTTGAGTTAAACAGGACAATAGCAGGATTACGGTTGCCTTCTCTTGTAACCATATCATCAGCTTCGAGAAAAGTATCCTGGCATAAAGTCTGGCGGATTTTGTTAAATTCTTCAAGGTTATTGATTGCCATTTCTATTTCCTGAGGATTATCGGAAATCATAACTTTTATAGCCTCTTCCACAGTATCAAGACGTCCGGAGGCGTTAATTCTAGGGGCAACCCCGAATGCTATAGTTTCGGCAGTAAGACCGTTTTCAATACTGTAGCCGGCATTTTCGATTAACCTTTTCAACCCGTAATGTTTTCCTTGTGCTATAAGATCAAGACCTTTGGCAACAATATATCTGTTTTCACCTACAAGCGGAACAACATCCGCAACTGTTCCGACTGCTGCATATGGAAGTATTGAGGAGATAAATTCCGTCTTGTTATAGTGCTGCAGAAGGGAAGTTGCAACTTTGAATGCTACACCCACACCGGCAAGCGATGTTAGTGAGGTAATTTCTTTTGTTGAAAGATTTTCATCAAGTGCGTTCTGTGCCTTCGGATTAATAATGCCAAAAGCATTAGGAAGCTCTTCCGGTGCTTCGTGATGGTCTGTTATTATAACATCTATTTTAAAACTGTTTATAAAATTAACAGCCTCAACATCGGAAATTCCGCAGTCAACAGAGATTATAAGTTTAGGTTTGAGGGCGGTCATGAGTTTTACAAGCGCCTTTGTATCAAAGCCATGTCCTTCTTTTTCCCTGTCCGGTATGAAGTAGCTTACATTTGCTCCAAGGTGGCTGAAAGTTCTGTAAAGAAGCGATGTTGAAGTTACGCCATCAGCATCAAAGTCGCCGTATATAACGATTTTTTCGCCGTTGTCAATTGCCTTTGCCAGTCTGGCAGTACACTTTGCCATATCCGTAAAAACATTCGGATCAGAAGGTGTGACAGAAAGAGGGTTTAAAAATTCTTCAATATCTTTTTCACCTGTAATTCCGCGTGAGGCAAGCAGTCTTTTTATCAAAGACTTTTCACCTGTTTCATTTCTGTTATAAATCCATTCCTTAAAAGTCATTATCCTACCCAATCTTTTTTACATAATAGCATAAAAAATAAAAAGTTTTCTAATACAACGGGCTGAAAAAATAAGGTTTATCTTCAAAAGATAAACCTTATTAAAATTTTCCCTTTTTCTAGCACATAGTGTGCGTTATCAGAATATGTCACTAAATAAATATTTTTTTCCGGTTCGCATCTTTCTGCCGGTTCTAATCAGCCGTATAGCTGCTCACCTTTTCTAACGTCATTCTATATTCCGAGATAAGGAATGTGACAGGATATTCCGGGCGTTTTGCGGGATATTCCTGCTTATATATGCTGTTTCAGGCTTTAGCTCCTGTTTATGATGAACTGCTGTTTTTGTATTTATAGCTTAGCAGGCTGTAACTGTCAGAAGTTGAGCTGGATTCGCTTCCGTAGAATACGGACATATCGCTTGCTCTTCTGTTTGCAAATTCATCCATTTTTTCCTGTTTGGATGAATCAACATTATATGCAGTAATTTCAGCACTTGTAATTCTTCCGTCATGGTTAGCATCCATTTCATCAAAATGTTCCAGGATATTATTGATTGTATCTGCTGAAAGTCCGCTTGCTCCTGATGCGTACATCTGGGTCAATTCTTCTCTGGTTAGACCCTGGCTTGACATACGGTTTGTAAGATTTTGCATTTCCTCTGCTGAAATTATTCCATCATTATCTTTATCAATACTGTTGAAGTTTGACTGCAAATAAGATGCAAATGTTTGGTTTATATACGGGTATTTGGTTGAATCGGTTCTTGCCTCTGTAATGTTATCCAGTGTTAAACCATCCGGATACTGGGATGCAAGATAGGAATATGTGTTGGTTAAACCTGCATATATGCCTGTTAACAGCGAATTTCCGTTTAAGTTTGCCATAAAAGCTCTCCTGATTTTTAAGTCATGATTATTTTAATGATTTTTTCAAAAATGTCAACCCCCTGCAAATGCAGAAGATTAAAAAGTTTAGAGCAAAATCTGGGTGCCGAAAATAATTCTGTGGCTGTCCTGCTCCCTTTCATTCTGGCAGAAAACATAGTTTAGAATTAATCTGAGAGCCTGACCTTTTATAAAGTAATTAATGCCCGCTGTATATTCACGCCTCATATCATCGCCAATATCCATATTCGGGTCAAACTGGTCATAACGCGCCAGAACGTGTAATTTTTGTGTAATCCTGTAGCTTACGGTACTGTAAAAACCGTTTGCCCTGTCCTGGCTTAATACTCTGCCGTTGTAGCCGTCCGCGTATGAATATTCGAAGTTTGCCATAAATTTTTTATAATGATATGCAGCATAAAAACCGGTTGTTGTATATGTAAAATCATTATGTCCGGCATTTAAACCGCCGCCAAGAATTAATGTTCCATAGCGTCCGTCAGTTTTTCCGAGAGGTTTGAAGTTTACCCAGCCGGTGAATTCTGTACCGGGAAAGAATTGACGCCAGAAACGGTCAGAACTGTTCAGTGCTAAACTATAGTCTGCTAAATCATAGTTCCCTACAACACGTACACCAAGAGCTCTTGTGTTTGCAAAATTCCTTGCAATCTGGGAACGAAATGCAAAAGGCAATGTATAAGAGCTTGCACCTCCGTCAACACCTACCTGATTTCTTGAATTACCAACGATAATTTTATGATGCGGAATTTTTGAGTTAACTATGTAGGCATCTGTTATAAGGTTCTGCATAAAGCTTCTGTCGCTTGCAGGTTTGAAGTTGAACTGGAGTTTAAAGTCTGTATTCTTATCTTTGAAATCTCCTACGATGCCTGCTTCCAGAATATTTAAATCATACTCTGTATCATAGTCGCTACCTTGAAAAAAGCTGTTAAAATTTCCCTGAAAAGCGCCGTAAAACCTTATTTTGTCAACAGGTCCTTTTTCAAATCTATGCGTTAATTCATCTTCCAGCAAGTAGGATGGAATAGATGTTCTTTCCAGCTTCTTTTTATATATTCTGCCAAATAAGGATTCCTCTTCAATTTTGAAAGGATGTTCATCCTCTTTGTTTGTATCAATCAGCGTATCAAATATTGAAAATTCGACGTTTGTGTTATCAAGTACATCATCATCATTTTTCGGGGTGAACGAATTTTTCGGAAGCTTTTTGATGTCGTCTTTTGAAACATCAAGCATGATGACATCGGGTTTTTTATTTTTTGCATCATAATCAGCTGCTTCCTCCGACGCAAACACTGTCGGGGCAAGCAATACCGCGGCAAATATCATCGCTATTCTAAAAAGGCTGTTCACAAATATTAATTATACCACAAAACACTTGCAAATCATGATTTTTTTATTGTATATTTTTATTATGACAAATGTAATAAAGAATAAAAAAACTGTTAAAGTTAAAGCCCCGATAGTTGATGCCCTTAAACAAGCCTATGAAAACCCGACATATCAGTTTCATATTCCTGGACATACAAAAGGCAACGGCTCCCTGCCGGAATTTAAAAAGCTTATCGGAAAAAAAGCTCTTTCTATAGACACAACCGATGAGTTTGACAACCTTGGAACACTTCACCCTGCTACAGGACCGATAAAGGAGGCTCAGGAGCTTGCAGCAAAGGCTTTTGGCGCTAAAAAAACGTTCTTCCTGTTAAATGGTTCAACTGCCGGCAATCTTGCGCTTGCTATGGGTTTAACTAAAAAAGGACAGAAAATTATTACAAACAGAAATTGTCACCGCTCTGTTTTGACAGGGATGATTATATCAGGAGCGGAACCTTTGTGGCTTATTCCTGAAAGATTTGAGGAATGGGGCATATGGGGTAATGTTAATCCGGAAAGCGTTGAACAGATGCTTAAAATGCACGATGACGCCGCAATGGTCTGGATTACAAACCCGACTTATGAAGGTGTTGTTTCTGATATAAAATCTATTTCCGCGATATGTAAACGCTACGGAGTTCCTTTAATTGTGGATGAGGCACATGCGTGTCTGTGGAATTTTAATAAACATCTTCCAACACCTGCACTTCAGTTAGGTGCTGATGCTGTTGTCCACTCGCTTCATAAAACAGGCGGCAGTATGAGCCAGAGTTCAATGCTGCATATTGCAGAAGGGTCAATGATAGATGTTGATGCTGTTGAGAAAGCTTTAAAATTACTGCATACAACAAGTCCTTCGCTTATGCTTCTTGCAAGTTTGGATGCTGCTCGTGCAAATCTTGACAGCGTGCGCGGAAGAAAACAGCTTGAGCGCGCAATTTCCAATGCTAAATATCTGCGCCGCGAAATTGAAAAACTTGAGCATATACATGATTTGAAGCCTGATTTCGGCTATATGACAGATGTTACAAAAGTATTTATAAGAGCAGACGGGCTTTCAGGAAAAAGACTTGAATCAATTCTGGAGATTGATTTTAATATAGAGGTTGAAAGCGCATCTGATGCCGGATTACTGTTGTTGTCAAACATTGGCAACACAAGACGTGATATGGAATATCTTGTAAAATGCCTTCAAAAAATTGACAGGACAAAATATTCAGACATTTGTTACCTTGAAAACAAAAAACATATGCCTATGCTTACTCCGGTAATTAAAATGAGCCTTAGAGATGCTTTTTATTCAGCTAAAGAAACAATTCCTAAAGATTTAGCCGTAGGCAGAATTGCAGCAGAAGTAATCGCTGAATGTCCTCCGGGAATTGCTGTTCTGCTTCCCGGTGAATTGATTACAGAAGCACATCTTCCTTATCTGGCAGACTACGACTTCATTGAGGTAATCAAGTAATCGTCAAATTTTTTGCTGTACCATATACTTTTTGTATGCACAGAATTTATGCTGTAAAATCATTTTCTTTACTGAAGCAATTAAGTTGTTTTAATCACAAAAATAATTTGCTCGCAGAAATCCTTCAAAGCTGGTGGCTTTTGTTTTGATACTCCTGACATTGGCAGTACTCCGTTTATATGTAAATACCACGACTATCCTGAAATATGCGGATATTACCTGATAAAATTAGTCCAGATTTTTTCTTCAGTCTGTGCAGGTGTAATACCGCAATTTTTGCCGGCTTCAATACATTTCAGTATCCAAGCCATATTTCTTCCAAGAATACGCATAATCTGGCATCCTTCTTCATCTTTTAAGACATCTTCTGCCTTTGAGCCATGAACCATGTTCCAGTAATTTGATGAAATAACAGGCATCTGGTTAATTGTAAAATGTTTTGTTATTGCATCAAGCGATGCGGATGTTCCTGCCCGTCTAGCAGATACAACAGCTGAAGCCGGTTTATGTCTGAATACCGCTGAACCGGCATAAAACAATCTATCCATTAATGATAATAATCTTCCGCTCGGGTGTGCATAATAAACAGGAGAACCAAATACAAATCCGTCTGCATCTTTTGCTTTGTCTAAAATTTCATTAACAATATCATCTTTAAATATACACTGGTTATCCAGCTTTCTGCAAGCTCCACAGCCTATGCAGTCGCGAATTGCACCGGAACCTAGCTGAATGATTTCAGTTTCGATGCCTTCTTTGTTTAACTCGTCTGCAACTATACTCAATGCAGTAAATGTGCAGCCTTCTTTGTGAGAGCTGCTGTTAAATAATAATACTTTCATTATTTTTTCTCTGCTATCATATTATCTGAATTTTCGCTTGATTTGTCTTTTTGTTCAAGCTGACGGGCTTTTTGTGTGTCTGCTTCTGCACCTTTAAAATCCCTTAGTGCTCTCTTTAGTTTTGCTCTTTCATAATAAGGCCATGCCTCATTCGGAACATAATTTACAAGCGTATTTAAGTCCATAAGTGCATCATAATATCTGCCCATCTGCATTTGAATTTTAGCTCTTGTAAGATATTTTGAATACTGTTTATTTGTTTTATCATCAACTGCTTTATTTGAAAATTTAAGTGCAATATTCAACTCGTTCATTCCAAGATAAACTTTGGCAATTTCGTTAGGTCTGCCTGACTTTTGTGCATATTCCAAAGCTCTGGTCCAATCTTTTTTTGATATGTAACAGTTTGACAATAAAGCATAATCATCTTCTATTGCCTGTTTCATGCTTTCAATTTTTATTAAATCAGCAATACAATTTTCTCTTTGCCCGTTAACGTAAAACCACATTGCCCTGTCACGTAACATTTCAGCTTTTGTTGAAGGCAGAATTGATACACCGATAGCAGAATTTCTATATGCAAATTCCATACTAGGTTTGTCATAAGAGAGATATGCCTTACATTGATAGTAATATGGTAAAGACAGAACGCAGACTCCTAATATTATAAAAATTATTGGAGTATAAACATATTTTTTAATATTTTTATCCATACGGGTATGTTACATTTTTTTTGCTAGATTGTCAATAGAGTTTTAACTTGTATAAAAATTTTTTAAACAGGGCTTGACTGATAGCTGCTCTCAGGTTGTAAACTATACATGTATGAAAGGAGATATATGATGAACAAAAAAGTTTTGATACTGTCTGCCAGCCCCAGAAAAGGAGGAAACTCCGATATTTTGTGCGACAGGTTTCTTGAAGGTGCTGTTGAAGCCGGAAATGAAGCAGAGAAAATTTTCTTAAGAGACAAAAAGATAAACTACTGTACAGGCTGCGGTTTGTGTAATAACAATGGTTACAGCGGCTGTTCCCAAGATGATGACATGGCTGAAATCCTTGATAAAATGATTGCTGCAGATGTTATTGTTATGGCAACGCCTGTTTACTTTTATACTATGGATGCTCAGATGAAAACACTCATTGACAGATGCTGTGCAAAATATACAAAGATAAATAATAAAGAATTTTACTTTATTGCAACAGCAGCCGATGGAAACAGGCAGGCGCTTGATAGGACATTTGACGGCTTCCGCGGTTTTACCGACTGTCTTTCCGGAGTTAAAGAAAAAGGCGTAATCTATGGCGCAGGTGTTTGGCAAAAAGGTGAAATTAACAGTACACCACTTGTTGAACATGCCTATGAAATGGGTAAAACAGTTTAATTACGGGCACCACTCGATTATGCCTGAATTCTCTTGTGAATTTCTCCATTTTAAAAAATCATGGAATGTTGTAATGCCGTCTTCAATGACGGCTTTATAATATTCTATTCCGGGGATTTTCATATCATCTGGAGTTTCATATTTTAATTTAAGTATGGTTTCTCTTGTTTTAGGGGTGAGTACTTGTTTTATACGTTCTGATACGTGTTCAAAATATCCGTCATACCTGGAACCTTCTTCAATATATATCATATCGAGCTGCCAGTCCTGATTTTCGTTGTCAGTGTAAATTGCGTGGCATTCAACACACTTTTCTTCTGTGGCGGACAAATCTACGACGGTTGTTGTTTTAATATTTTTGTGTGCTGCAAGTTTTTTCATGACACTTTCTGCCTTTTCGATAGAAATATTTTTTGAATAAATATGGAAATCAATATCTCTGTGTTTCATCATTAGACCTGTCATAAGAGAGCCGACAAGATTAACCCTTGCTCCTTCACTCTTCCATAAATTAAAAATATCTGTATCGTCTATAATTTCCCATGCAATGTTCTGATTTTTTTCTGATATTTTAAAAATATTTTCCATAAAAAATATTGTAACACCAATGTGTGGACTTGTAACTAAAGATTTAATCAAAAAGCCCGGGTTGCAAGGCTAAAAAACTTTCCTGTTTTCCTTCATGTATAATATCTGTATCTTTTATATTTCCGATTAAAATCGGCGAATTTTTGTCATGATTTTTTAAATTTTTAAATGCTGTATCCGGGTTTTTGTTTGCGTAACAGTATTTACAGCCGTTCGGACACGTATCATACCAGCCTATATCGCGGCTTGGAATACACTTGCAGAATTGTCGGCTTCCCTTATGTTGAATTTTTTTAAACTTAATTCCGTTTGCTTTTGATAATATTTCTGAGGTAATACATCCAGAGCTGCATATACCGTATTTTGTATAATCCTCTTTATCTGCACAGGTTTGGATTTTCAGATTATACTTTTGTCCTGTTTTACCAAGACCTGTAAGTATTTTAATTTTGTCTTCAGTCGTGAAAGGGATGATCTCAGGCATATTTTTCTCAAGTTTTTTATACATTTCTACAAAGCTGAAAATGCAGAAACTAACATATGGTGAAATTTTTTCCGCCATATACTCGAAAGTTTCAAGATGTTTTTGGACTGTATATTTTTGTGTTAACAAAATAGGATCATAACGCCATGAAAGGCGTTCTTTACCTGTGATTTGCGAAAGCTTAATTAAGGTGTCTATGCTTTCATCAATTGAAGGAACGTTAGGTTCTATATCTTTATCGTAAGCAGTAATAGTATAGTGGCAGAAGATATTATATCTGTCAGATATTTCATGCAGCCTTGAAAGAACAGGTTTGTAATTTTTGGAGCAAAATACAACACAGTCAACAACATTCGGGTTCAGACAAAATTTGTAAACATGGTCAGGGAAGAGCGGATTTCGTGAATAGACAAAACCTTCCTCAAATCTTTTTAAAAGCCAGTCGCTGTAATAATTAACAGTATCAGTTCTTCCGCCGGTGTTTATAATCATAGCTTCCCCTAACAATAATCTCAAAAAATGATTTAACTATAAAAAAATTTGAAACTGTCAACAATGTTGTAAATATGCCTTTAGTTTAATTATAAAACGACATCTAGTTTAAGAAAAATGGTAAAGTTAAATCAAAAACTTAACTCTTCAACTTTTTCTTTGCAAAATTTTTACATCAATATTTTAGCATAAGTATGTGAATAGTTTTAATTAAGAGTTCAGCCTCCATAATAAAATCCTAAGCATTTACATGTTTGTTATCTACATTGTCATTCAACACATTATCCGTTTTATCTTTAACTTTTACACAGTATGAAGAAGCCTCAACAACGGTTTGAACATATATCAGAAATTATACATTTACATCCTGCTTCTTAAATTGCATCTCATATAGAGCTTTGTATTGACCGTTTTCAATGGATATAAGCTCATCATGATTTCCAAGCTCTACAAGCTGTCCTTCATTTATAACAGCAATTTTATCTGCGTTTCTGACGGTAGATAATCTGTGTGCTATTACAAACACCGTCTTATCCTGCATCAAATTATCAATTGCTTTTTGAACTATGGCTTCAGCTTTATTATCTAATGCAGAAGTCGCCTCGTCAAGTATAATTATAGGTGCATCTTTTAGGAATGCTCTTGCAATTGCTACACGCTGTTTTTGCCCCCCGGATAACAAAATTCCACGTTCTCCGATTTGAGTGTTTAAACCGTTTGGCAAAGTTGATATAAATTCATCCAAATATGCCATTTTTACAGCTTGCAGAATCTGTTCTTCAGTTGCATTTTCCTTACCTAGTAAAATGTTCTCTCTTATTGTACCAGAGAATAAGAAGTTATCCTGAAATACAACAGCAATATTTTGCCTGAGACTTTGAAGTGAGTAATCTCTAATATCAATTCCATTAATAGTAATTGAACCGGATTTAATATCATAAAATCGTGGAAGAAGATTTACTATTGTTGTTTTGCCGCCGCCGGAATTTCCTACCAACGCAATTGTTTCCCCCTGTTTTATTTGCAGGTTGATATGTTTTAGGACAGGAACATTCTCGATATATTCAAAACATACATCCCTGAACTCAATATTGGTATGATTTCTGTTCATTATTACAGCATTTTCTTTATCTCTTATTTCAGGAACAGAATCTAACACTTCAAAAATCCTTTCTATTGAGAAGAATGAGAATTGTACGGCATTAAGATTATTTCCCAAATTTTTTACAGGTGTATAAAGCAGGATTAATGCAGTAATAAAAGAAACAAAATTACCGCTTGTAATCTGACCTGACATAATCAAATGAGAACCATATCCTATAGCAGCAGCAATTCCAACTGAAACAATCACGTGCATAAGAGGTGAAAGCCACTGGGTTTTCTGAACCATTTTTATTCTTAAAGTAAAGATATTTTGTAAAATTGTAAAAAATTTGTTTGTTTCGTTCTTTTGCAGGTTATATGAAGTTATTGTTTTGTTGCCGTTAAATACCTCATTGTATTCAGTAATAATAGACGCATCAGCAAAAACAGTTTTTTCCATAACTGATTTTATTCTTTTTTGCAATTTTGCAACCGGTGCAAATGCACAGCCGAGAACTACAACTGCTATTAATGCAAGCTGCCAGGAATTGTAAAAAAGTACGAATACAAGAGAAATTGAAGAAAAAATTCTTTGCGTAAAAACACTCAGGTTATCCAATAAACCGCTGCATGCTAAGTCCGCCTGATTATTAAATTTAAAGACAATATCGCCGGAATTTTGTTTATCGAAAAATGATGTCGGCAGTGTCAAAAGTTTTTTAAACATATCAAACTTAAGACCGTTTGTAATTTTTCCCCCAACCCATGTAGAAAGATATGAGGACATGTACTTTAATCCGCCTTGAATGGAAGTAAACGCCACAATTCCAAGCGGAATATACCAAGGTGAGGCAATGGATTTTTCTACCATTACCAGGTCCATATAAGGCTTCAAGGCTAGTGCAATGACTGCATCCAGCGAACCTATCGGAATACAAATTAACATTGAACATAATGCCCTGAACCACACCGGTTTTACATATGGCCACATCCGGCGGTAGTTTTTGTAAAAGCGATTTTGTTTTAGATTTTTTATATTCTCAATAATATTCATATTAAACTTTTCCTATATTTTACACAATGTAATATTATTTATTATTTTGACAAACATTCCAGCTTTTAATTAAATTGCAAAACAAAGCTTCTGTTACATAATTCCATATAAATTGAAATAAGAATTTATAATTTTTTCTAGGATTTAGCAATATAGCATCTGAAACTTTACGTATAGCTATAACGGGATAAAAATTTTGTAACGGGAAGCGTTTTCTTGATTTTACATCATTCATTATAGAATTGTATATTTTTTTATTATATAAAGTTTTAAATATTGCTTTTGTATGAGTTGTATTGTACTTTTTCAAAAAGTATTTGTCCATATCTTCAGTAGTTATACAGTTCTGATTTTCCATTAGAACCGCATTGTTATAATTTATATTTTTATTAGAACAAGAAATAATTTCTTTTTCGGTTTCATGATATGGATATTTCATATTTAACATTTTTGCATAACTAATAGTTTTATCGTTTAAGAATCTATTTGAATCGAATTTGAAGTTTAGAATATCCTTAACATATCTTGTAAAGATAATGGAGATTAATAAATTTTTATCCTGACATTCGGATGTGCTTAATTTTAATGTATTAAGGCTGATATCCAGTAATGGAAAGAAACAAAATGAATTTGTAAAATATTGGTCAACGGCAAATTTCCCAAAATGTTGTCTGCAATATGTATCTCTAAATAAATTAATTGTCAGATAACTTTCATCGAATTTTCTATTAAATCTGGAACTGTTATTTCTTATATAATTACAAGTATCTTTAATAATTTTTGCTACAGAATTATTTAATTTATATTCCAAATTATTTTCAAAATAATAATGTTGATTTTTTCTAATAAAACTTTCTTCATTCATATTCCAATAGTGTCGAACACATTCGCCTCCTTGACCTCCAAAAATAAAAAATGGCTCTTTATTTTTACTTTTTCTTAGGTAGAATTGTTTATGAAGAGACAGTTTTAAGTATTCACAAATATTTATAGTATCTTTCAATGAATAATTAAGCAGTTCTGTTAAGCAATTTTGCTTATTATTTATTTTAAAATGATAATATTCGGAAATTTCTTTTGCTATTTCGTAATCTTCTTTATGGGTATGTAATTTATCTTTAAACACATTAATACAGACTTCATCCATATTAATTCCTGATGCTAAAAATAGTAAAAAAGTTAACCGGCTGTCAAAACCTCCTGATAAATCCACTATTATATTATTTGTTTGCATTTTTAATTTTCTAATAATATTTGTCCATTTAAAAAACCATTCATCCAGTAATGCAAAAAACTCAGGGCTGTCTACTTCTATTGAATTCTCTTTATAATCAATATATTCAACTTTAAATGTTTTACTATTTGTATCTATTATTAAATATGCATTTCTTTCTAAAAGCTTTATTTCGTTAATCATGGTTTCTTTATAAGATAGAGAATAAATATCTTTTGATAAAAAAGCATTTGTATAATCTTCATTTAATGAAATATTATACTTTCCTTTTAGATGCTCAATTAAATATAAAAAAGAATTACTGATAGCAAAATATTCATTTTGTTGGTATATATAGATACCATAACACCCTAAATAATCTTGTTTTATATATATATTATCTCCATCATTTTTAATATAAATATAAGTACCATCCGGCGGAATATTATTTGTATCCAAACTGTTTACATCTGTTATTACAGAGGAATCTTTTATGCAGTAGCCATACAATTTATCTTTAATTTTATCTAAATTACAGGAATCAATTACAAAGAATTCTTTGTCAACATCGAAAATATTGTGTTCAAGTTTCTTTAAAGCCATAATTACCTTACCTATCTAATCTTTCCTATGATTTTATTTAAAATAGACTTCTCCTCGTTAAAATCATACTCATCCAAATTCTCATAGTTTAATTTTTCTATTTTTTTTATGGAATTTCTTTTTATACGGTTATCACCATTATATATACAAATTGCAGGTATACTTTTTGAAGAAATTAATATTTCATATAATCCGCTTCTCATACCTATTATATATTTAGCTTTTTGTGCCAGAATATATGCTTCTTCAATAGAAGTTTCAAAAGATTTTGTGTTATCTGTTTTATAATTCTTTTTAACCCTATTTATATATATGTCATATCCCAATTCGTTTAACTTATTTGATAATTCATCCCAAAAACTCTCTGGTATTTCTTTAACCGATGTTGATTCAGGTAAAAGATATATAAAATTATCTGTATTTAATCCTTGATTTTTAGCCTTATCTATCGTCTTTTCTACAGAATTTGAATTAATATTAGGCAGAATTCTCATTGAACTTGGGTTCAGCTTCAATTCTTTACATATTAACTCTAAATAATGATTGTCTTTAATTTCCGGAGTTCTCCAAAATCTTTCCGGCATTAAAACTCGATAGAATATCCCATCAATGTCTCTAACTGAACCTATGTATAATGAAGTATTTATTCTTAGATTATTATTGGTTGGTACAACAATAATAGATTCTATCTTACTTTGGTCTGCAAAAAGTTTTAAAACCTCTTTTTGTGTATTACTTTGTACAACAAATGTAACTTTTTTAATGTTATCTCTCTCTAATAGCTGCTCCAGCATAGATGCCAGCAAGAAGGTTTCACCAAGATGTTCATTTAAAATATAAACAAATTTACAATTTTTATTAAGTCTATTTTTTATATATGTAAAATAATTTTTAATTTCAGGTTTAACTTTTTCATGCTCTGAAATTTTTATTCCGCATATGTATTTTGATACAGTATTATCGCGCAATTTATATTTTAAAATATCTAAACCTAATATACAATATTTTTCCTTCCATATATTGTAAAAGTGTTTATATAATGGAATATTTAGAAATTTTAATGTTTTATCAAATGGTCCGACTTGATGTTTTAGAAACTTCTCTTTGTTATTAACAATTTTGACGTAGTTTTTATAATCGTTGTTATATATTAAAAAAGCGCTCATGTATTGGTAACAATTGAAATTTTTTAATATATTTTGAACATCCTGGTTATTTTTAAAATCTGTTTTAATTTTTTCACGAACATAGTCATAATAAAAAGTTTTATCAACATCAAATTGACGACAATAACTATACAAGTGATGTATTAAAGATGAAATAATTATAGCCTTAAATCCATTTTCTACTTTTTTAAAACTTGGATATTTTTTACAAACTTCATAAGAGTGTTCATACGCTTCAATAACAAAATTCAAATTTCTGCCTTTAGTTAATCTTGTGTTCCCGCTTCTAAAAGCCCTATAATAGTAGAACATTTCATTCGTTAATGAAATTTTGTTAGCTGCTATAAAAGTTTCAAAAGCAAAACTTGCATCATTTGTGTTTCCTATCTCTTGGAATTTTATGTTATTTTTATCTAAAAAATCTTTTCTATAAATTTTATTATATGGATAAACCATAAAAAACCAAATATCATCACCGATATCATCAACAGTAAAAACTTTATTATCATAAAAGGGATTTATATATGCTTTATATGACGGTCTTGCATAATTTATTTGATGTTCATTTATTATATAAACGCCGCATATAAGCATATCTGTTTGATCATTCTCTATTTTTTTATATAAAGATTCAATCATAGTTACATCATAGTAATCATCCGGATCCAGAAACATTACATATTTACCTTGTGCAATTTTTAAACCCGCATTTCTTGCCCCGCCGGCAAAAGAATGCTTATTCATAACAAGTTTTACTCTGTTATCTGTTGAAATAAAATCCTTGATGATTTCAACAGAATTATCAGAAGAACCATCATCAACACAGATTATTTCGATTTCTTTCATTGTTTGATTTACCAAACATGATAATGATTGGTATAAATATTCTGAAACATTATATACAGGTAATATAACTGAAACTTTTATCATTTTTCCTATTTCCTATTAACTGAGTATTCCTTAATTTGTTTTGTAGATACATTTGGCAGTTTTTTCAGAGAAAAACCCTTTAAAACTGTTTCTACATCAATAGGTTTAAGCCTTCCTCTTTCCTTAAAATCCGTATATAAACAGCTTATAGGTACGTGCCTAATCGTTGTCAATACTTCTATAAAACCGCTGCGTAATCCTATTATTTGTTTGCTCAATGAAGCAATATAATAGGCCTCATCAAAAGTTAAAAAACAAGTTTTTCCAAGACCATAATCAGGGGCTAATGACATCGTATTAATAAATATGTCGTACCCTTGTTCGTAAAATTCATTAGTTAAATTAATCCAGTAATCTTTTGGGGGATTTTGATTAGACTGAGATTCCGGACATAGGAATATGAAATTATTTAAATTTAATCCGATTCTGTTTGCTTTCTTTAACGCAGATTGCTTGACCTCTTCTGAAATAACAGGCAGATTTGCTTCTTGGGTATATTTAATTCCTATTGTTTTACAGATAGCCTCGCAATAATGAATATCTTTACCTTTTCTTAAATTTTTTTCTAACTCAATAAAATGATTGAATGGCAGAATGTTATAAAAGATTTTGCCATTGTATTCTTCTTTATAAACATTATCAACACTTCTTAAATTTATAATATCAGGCAAGTAAATGCACTCAATATTAGGATGCATCATTCTGCATAAGTCAACATGGTATCTTCTTGTTGCAATAAATACAGAGTTTGCCGGAGGATTTACATAGGATAAAAATAAGTAAGTTTCTCCGCTGCAATTAAAGTTTAGAAAAATATGTTTATATTCCTTTCCTATTTTCTTTAGTACAGTTTTATAAAGCATTTTTCTGGAGGATTTTTTAAAGATTACAAAACCCAATAAACAATATTTTTCAAAGCCATGTTTTACTTTTTTCTTCCACAATGGAATACCTAAAATTCTGAATTCTTTATCATAAGTTTTTAACTTTTCCTTATAATAAAACAGCCCGGATAAGTATGACTTTTTAATACAATCACCGCAAGATTTATTTTTATAAAATATCTGTTTTATTGTCTTTTCCATTTTAACCTTTATATATTTAAAATTGTTTCAATACAGTCTTTGGGAGACTGCTCATACATATTGAATTCACGAATTTTAGATTTATCAACAAATGGCAGCTGCTTTAATCCGAACCCTGACATTACTTCATATGTATTCAAATCATCAAAGAAATGACGCTTTCTAAACTTTGTGTATATGACATCCATAGGTATATTAGTTTGAAGTAGAAATTCGGTAAATCCGCTTCTTAAAGATACTATTTTTTTTGAACGCTTTGCAAGTGCAAAAGCTTCTGCAAATGTCAAATAACAAGTCTTATAGTTTAATGCTTCTTTCAGTTTAATCTCATCATCAACCAGATTTACAAATACATCATAGCCTCTGGTTTGGAACTGATTTATCAATTCACACCAGAAATCATCATCATATAATTTGCAAGAATATGCCTCAGGTGCTAAGAAAATAAATTTGTCTAAATTCAAACCAGTTTTTTTTACTTTTTCCAACATTGTTTTTTCATCATTTACGCTTACTGTAATGGGACGTAAGGCAACATCTTGTTCTGACATATTAAGTCGTTCCAAAATTCCATAAAAATAATGATATTCCCCTAGACTCCGCTGTTTTATCTCTTTAGCAACCTGTTTGAAATGTGTGGTATTAAATAATGAAAAGAATCGGAAGTTATCAATCTTGAAACAATTTTCAGGTGTTTTTAATCTTAAGTTTTCAATATAAATATAAGGAATTTCCGGACAAATCATTTTAATCATATCAACGTGATATTTTAAAGTCGCAACTAACAATGGATTTTTGCTTTTGTTGATTTTGATAAATTTATCTAAAATATATGTCAAAGTAAGATATGTTTCTCCACTGTTAGCATGCAAAATATAAATATCATCGTACTGATTATCGAAATATTTAAAATATCGTTTTTTGAACTCATCAAGCAGTGAAAAACGAAAGATTTCTTTATCCCCCATATAGTAGATTTTGTAATTGCCTTTTACTTCTCGTTTTATAATGGTTTTACCAAGAATTCTTATCTCTTTTTTTGAACAATCAGTATATTTATCATTTATTTTTATTGTAGTGATAAGTCCGCCTAAAAATGTTTGATACCTTTCAGCAGTCATATAATCAGAACTCTGTTCCATTATCGGAAACCCGAATATTTTTGCAGTTCTTTCGTTTTCACTTTTGATGTATTCGTATAGTTTCACTAAGCTCTCCGTTGTTTAATAAATCGTGAATTTGTATAACTTCGTTAGGTCTTTTATCCTCTACTATAAAAAGATTTGTGATTTTCTTTGTCATTATAACTCATTATTTATTTTGTACGCAATATTCAATGTCGTATCCCTATCCTTATTTATTGCAAAAGCCATATCCAAACCGCTTGGCTTTCTGTCATTAACCAAAATTCTTTCTCCCGCAGGCATATTGGTTAACAAGTAGTCATAGCGGATATTATTTTCTTTTAAAAAATTTTTTAAAGCCGGCAAAAATTTTTCTTTTCTTGCAGTAAGAAGAACCACTTTGTCATCAGGTGATAATTGTTCAAAGAATTCTTTAACTCCATTAAGTAAAGTATCATAACCGTCAATTTTGTATCCGTTATGTTTTACAAGGGTGCCGTCTACATCCAGTATCCACGTTTTATTTAATGGAGAAAATTCAAACATTTATAACACCTCATTAAGTTTTATTATTCCGTTATAAAAAGCACCGCAAATACTATCGTAATCGTCCCACACATAGGTGGTTAAACTCAGCCAGATAATTGCATGTAACAATTTCAATTTAAATTTGTTTACCTCAGGCAGGCAGTCAAAGAAAAATTCTTCCATATCAGCCCAGTTGTTTGGCTTTATTGCCATCTCTACATCTTTTTCTCTAATATCAAGAGTGAATTTCTTACGATTGAACTGGTCATATTCACCTGATAGCGAGTAATACAATTTTGCCCAATCATAATCGACATCACCGTAAAATTTTGTTTTTCCAAAGTATCCTCTTGGATCAATCAAAACTGCTTTCATATCATACGTATCAAACATAAGATTTGAAAATGTACAGTCTCCATGGATAAGCCTAAATTCTTGCGGATAAACTGTTTTTACTGCTTCAGTTAACTCTTCCTTATTAAAAAATACATTTTTATAATAATTTCCGTTAATTTTGATAAATTCATTATTTGCAAATGGAACAAGATGTTCTACCTTTGAAAGCCTGTTAAAAGTTTTGTTGAGAAAATTATCTTCTACATCTGCAATATTTACAGGTTGAGCGGGCTCAAGCTTGTGCAGTTCTTTTAAAGCTTCAATAAGTTTTTGAAGAATTTCACATTTTTGAGATTTTGTTAAACAGTCGTATTCAAATATATTTTTTCCTTGGACACGTTTCATTGTTAACGGTTCATAGCTATATATTTCAGGAATATTATGGTACTCAAGTTCTTTGACATGTTTAAACCAGGCAATTTCATCTACTGCAATTTTTTTACCCTGTTCATTAATACCGCGCTTAATAATAACGTCACCATTAAATTCCAATGAATTAAACGGTCTGCAATGCGGGGTATCATTAGTATTGTCTTCATAAGAAAGAAGTGTGCCAATTTCTTTTGAACCATACATATTCAATTTGTCAAATTTTATACTTTGCTTTTGAAGCCAACCAACGAGAGCTCCTTCTTCTGGAACATTTTCAAGCAGTTTTTTATTTTCAAATATAAATAATCCCGCGACACCGTTTTCTTTTGAAGCTTCTTTTATAAACTGATTGTCGATATAAGACCAGCGGCATTCAAAATCTTTTGAAATTCCAATATAATTCCCTTTTGTTGTAGGAATTTCAAAATTATCTGATAAAATCAAGTCACACCACATTATCATAAACGGTTCATCATCAGAGTACGCTGAAATAGCCTCCTTGATACCGGAAGCAGTTCCTTTTTTAACAGCTTTTAATATTTTGTAATTATATTTTGAGCCAAAAGCATTAAGATATTTTTCCAAAACGTCAGTTTTGTAGTCTGTGATAATTGTAAATTCTACATCTTGAAACTTTTGAAATACATAAAATATAATCGGCAAGTTGTTTACTGGTACCAGACATTTAGGTTTATTTCTGGTTAAACCTTCCAATCTGGTTCCTTTTCCACCTGCTTGAATAATTATTTTTTTTATATTCATTACAATTACCCCTTCCTGCTATCTTTGATTAATAATTTTTTGAATATCAATAAATTTCCCTGCCAAATCAGCAGCCATTAGAATTTATCGTTCGTATTTTCAAGCATGTTTACAATTTCATACTGTTTTTCTATGGTGTATATCTCATTCATTGTAGAATTTACCATTACTGATTAATTTACATTCTTTCTGAGAGTATTCTCTTTAACATTATTTCTGAACTAAATTTTAAAACTCTACTCAATTAAACTTTTGTTGAGTTGTTTTTTATAAATCTTTGAAATCAGTATATCACAAAGAAAAATAAGCATTAAAAATAATATTATTCTGTGTTGCATCTATTTTACATATTATAAAATTAAAGAGCCATAAGAGCTTATTTTCTTATACTTTTCCAACAACTCAACAAAAGTTTAAGTATGTTGAGTTGTTTTTTTTATTGAATTATAAGTTATATTAGAATTAGAGAATAAAGTTGCTATAACTGTTGTCTATAATATCTTGGTCAATACCAATATACCTAAGAGTTACTTGTGGAGAACAATGATTAAAAATCTTTTGCAGAACGGCAACATCTTTGAACTTTTGATAATGATGATAACCGAAGGTTTTTCTCATTGTATGAGTTCCTATTTTGCAATCGAGTCCGGCTTTTCTACAAGCATCATGTACAATTCTATAACACTGAGTTCTTTCCATTCTGTTATGGAAAACAGATAAAAATAAAGGTTCATCCGCTTTTCTTCCTTTTGTAAACATTGCAAACATAGGTTTTAATTTTGAATTAATCGGAAATCTTTTGTATTTGCGCGTTTTTTTTTCTGTAATACAAATATAGTCTTTATCTCGGACATCTCCAACATCTAAATTTAAAATATCGGAAATTCTAAGACCACAGTTTGTTCCGAGTGCAAAAAGCAACCAGTCTCTAAGGCTTTGTTTTTTTAGTATGCTTTCAATTCTTTTAAAATCACGTTTTTTTCTAATTGGTTCTACAATATTCATAATACAATCTCCTTTCCTAATTGCATAAGAACTCATTTTTACCTCCACGTTTTAAATTACCTCAAAGCCTTATAGTTATGAGATCCTGGAACAAGATCAGAATAATCTTTTAAAATTTTACTTCCAGTAAAAACTGTATGTAAAACCACAGTTAGTTTGAGAAAATCAGTAAAATTAACAGCAATTACGGACATATAAAAAAACATCGAATTGTAATTATGTAAGTGTTATAATCATATTACAAAAATTTAAATTGAATTTGTTTAGATAATATTATATGCCTACACGAAGATTAGAAAGGAGCGATTTATATTAAGGGAATATACAGAAAAAGATATAAAATCACTTTTTTTTATTCAGAAAGATGAAGAAGTTAATAGATTTTTGCCATGGTCCGGTAAAGAAAATGGAAAAAGCAAGTGGATTATACAAAGAAAGATATGCACAAAATATATTGAGGCAGAGGGTTATTGTTATGCAACAGAAGCCGGGAAAGCAGTAATAGAGCAAGTAAGAAAAGACGGGCTTATATTTATTACGGCAAGGCATGAAAAAAATAATCAGATCAGCGTCAAAGTTATGAAAAAGTTAGGTATAAAATATTGTTATTCATACGAAGAAGAGTGGCAGCCAAAAAATATCATTGTTATATTTAGAATGTACCAGCTAAATTTTAATGAAAATACTAATTATGTATATAAAAAATATTGGAATGAGTCCAAGAATCATTCTGTTGAGCAATTTTAATTTTGCTTAAAGATTTAGGTTTACTGATATGAATTAACCATTATATGTACAAGACATCTACAACCGGCTTCAAAACTAAAATTTCCAACTTAAAAAATTTCCCAAATCTCAACTGCAGTTATTTCTCATGCGGGTTGTAATTACTTATATAACAATGATTTAAAGTGTGGCAAAGTGAAATGAAGATAAAATCCGGATGCGGGCAGCTTTAGAATTTTTTATCCACCATTTGTTTTTTCGACTTTAAAATTTAATAAAAACAACTCTTTCGGCGAAAATTTTCAAACTTGTTGTTTTTATCATTAATAGACGAAAAAATATAACTTCCAATCAAACTGTACATTAAAATACAGTTAAAAAAGCCCCACAATTGTGAGGCTCTTTCAAAATGGAGGAGGAGGTGGGATTCGAACCCACGGTACGCTCGTCACGTACGACGGTTTTCAAGACCGCTCCGATAAACCGCTCTGGCACTCCTCCATACGATTTTTATCAGATGTAATTCTATTCTATTTGCTGAAACTTTTTTGTCAATAGTATCTGGCTTCAGCTCCTGTTGTGATTTTTTCCATTATTTTTTAAAACATATAATAAGCAAAAAAAAAGCTATGTACTTTGAGGTGCATAGCTGTTGATTAGGGATATGTGTATCTTAGTCTCTAAGGAGTATGGTTTTATATTAGCAAACCAAATCTAAATTGAAATCATACGTTTTTACGATTTAAGTAAATTTAAATAATGTAAAATAATGTAAAGTTTTTATTACGCGGGTAGCATATTTTCCGGTTCAGCAGTTTATAATTCATGTCAAAAAAAGGAAGATAGATTATGAAAATCAGTGCAATTAACTCTTACAAACCTAATGTTCTTAACAACAGAAATAATAGAAATAATACAGCAAAAACTCCAAGTTTTGGTTATGGCGGTGATGAACTTTCGCCTATTCCTGATGACGAATTTAAAGATCTGACAGGTGCAAATAAAGGCAGCACTAAAGAAACTATTAAGCTGATATTTCAGATTCCTTATCAGATAATTAAGGAATCTCTCGGCATAAAACCGAGGAAAAATCCTAATGAAGAAGATCCGGAAGATTTCTTTAAAACAGTTTACCCTACTGTTGTTGAAGATGATACAATCTATGATGATGAAATAGATGAGGATGCAGATCTGGAAACGGATAAAATGTCCGAAACATCAGAAACTGATACTTCGGATGACGCCGGTCAAAAAGATAATAACTCTCAAATTATTGATAATGTTGATGATGACAATGATACAGGAATTTTAATGCTTGTAGGTTAAGTTCTTGTATTTGACTGTAATTTTTGCTACAATTATTTTATAAGGTGAAGGATGTTTGATAATCTTAGCGAAAAATTACAGGATATAATCAGTCGCGCAAGAGGGCAGGAGCTTACTCAGGAAAATATGCAAGAAGCGCTTAGAGAAATCAGGCGCGCTCTTTTGGAAGCTGATGTAAATCTTCGTGTTGTAAAAGCTTTTATTTCATCTATAAAAGATAAAGCAGAAGGTGAAAATATAATTCAAGGAGTAGACCCTTCCCAGCAGTTAATTAAAATTGTTCATGATGAACTTGTTGAACTTCTCGGCAAAGAAGTAAAACCTCTGGACTTGTCTCAAAAGCCTTCTTTAATTATGATGCTCGGGCTGCAAGGATCAGGGAAAACTACTTCTTCTGCAAAGCTTGCTGTTAAACTCAAGAAAGATGGCAAAAACCCTCTACTTGTTGCCTGTGATGTTTATCGTCCTGCTGCTGTCACACAGCTCCAAACTCTGGGCAGCGATATTGGTGTTGAAGTATTTAGCATACCGGATTCCAAAGATGTTCAAAATATTGTTCAAAGTGCAATTAATTATGCGAATGAAAAAGGTTATAATGTTCTGATACTTGATACGGCAGGTCGTTTACAGATTGATGTTGATATGATGGCTGAACTGCTTTTGATTGACAGAATATTCAATCCGCAGGAAAAACTTCTTGTAATAGATGCCATGACAGGGCAGGAAGCCGTTAATGTTGCCGAAAACTTTGATGCACAGCTAGGACTGACCGGTCTTGTACTTACAAAGCTGGACGGGGATTCCCGGGGAGGCTCGGCATTAAGTGTTGTATACTGTACCGGCAAACCTATTAAGCTTACAGGTACCGGCGAAAAATTAAATGCGCTTGAAGATTTTTATCCTGAGCGTATGGCAACAAGAATTCTGGGGATGGGCGATATTGTTTCTCTGGTAGAGAGGGCGCAGGAAGTTTTTGATGAAAAACAGGCGCAGGAACTCGAAGAGAAAATGCGTAAAAATGAATTTTCATACAATGATTTTATGAAAATGCAGAAACAGATGAAGATGTTTGGTTCTGTGGATCAGCTTTTAGGTATGCTTCCAGGTATTAAAATCGGAAAAGATGACAAACAAAAACTTGCTCATGAAAGCGATAAACAGTTTAAAAAAATGGAAGTTTTTATCCAGAGCATGACACCTGCTGAGAGAGCAAACCCGGATTTAATGAATACAAGCAGGAAGAAACGTATTTCTAAAGGCTGCGGCATGGATCTTGCCGAGATAAACCAGTTTATAAAACAATTTGAACAGATGCGCATGATGATGAAAGGCATGAGCGATATTAAGAATATGATGGGGAAAATGGGTGCAAACGGCTTTAACCCCGGAGGTAAAATGGGTAAACATGCCGTTAATAAGGCGCTTAAAATGATGCGGAGATTTAAGTAATATGAAAAAAGGTTTCACTCTTGCTGAGGTATTAATAACTCTTGGCATAATCGGTGTAGTTTCAGCTATGACAATGCCGTCTTTAATCCAAAGTACACAGAATAAAGAACTTGAAGTAAGACTGAAAACTACATATAATGAATTAAATCAGATTAGCCAGAGATTTTATGTAGATAACGGGATTTCTTTTTCCGAATGGGCGTCAGATAAAGGTAATGTTCCGGCTTATGCCTCTGAGTTTATGAAATACTATAAAGGGGGGCGTAAAGTCAGCGATTATACATATCAGGATGATGTTTCTGAAATGCCTTATCCGATGTATCTTTTAGGCGGGAAAAAATCTACTTCTGTTCTGTGCGATGACGGCGGATTCGATTCTGAAGTCAGCGGTAAACTTTTCTTTTTTAATAACACACCGCCGGCAGGCGTAAATGGACCTATAATTTGTGTTGATGTGAACGGCTATCAGCGTCCTAATACATTCGGGCGTGATATATTTGTATTCCAGTTCACAACTGATAATCTTGTAATACCAATGGGCCAGAAACATAGAACTAATATTCAGCCTGGTGATGAGGGATTTAATGATGACCAGCAGTTTTTCTATGAAGGAGAAACTTATTGCTCGCGTGCAGCAACAAAACCTCTTTTAAATTCTGCATGTTCATATTATGCTTTGCAGGATATGTCGCCGAAAGATCCTGATAAAAGCTATTGGCGTGATTTTATAATGGGTAAATAATTTTATTGTAAAGAAATGTAAAGTTGAATTTAAATAGCCGTAAAGTTCAATTATACTCTGAGATAGGATAGGATAGGATAGGATGGGTGAGGTGAACTGGCAATTTTTTAACTCCAAATTTGTTTATAGAAGTATGGGGAATTAAAGATTTTTGAAAGTCAAAAATCTGAGGAATACGAGGAAACAAAAAGGAGAAAAATTTATGGCAGGAGTTAGAACCTCACTTACCGAGGCTCAAATTGAGTCACGCAGAAATCATTACCTTGAAAAAATCGGACAAGGAAAACCAAAAGCAAAAGGTACAAAAGCAAACCCGTTAAAAAATGAAGATTTGGCAAGAATGCTTAAAGCCCGTTTTGGTAAAAAGGGCAAAGCAAAAAATACAGGTACAAAAGCTACAGGTGAAGCTATTGCAGAATTAAACCAGCAGACAACAGCAACAGAAAATGCTTCATCAAAGACTAAAGCTTCAACAGAGCCGAAAACATGGAAGAAATATTTAAATGAAAGAGGCATGGAATATACAGCTCCAAAATCAGGTGTAGCAGAAGCAGACAGACGCGCAGCTGAAATTATCAAAAAGAATGAACAAGCTGCAAAGTCTATTCGTCAGGAAGCTTTATATAATGCAGAAAGAATTAATAAACCATTCTCAACATCAGCACAACAAATAGACAAACAGTTAGGTTTAGGGCATAAATATGCAGTATCTCCAAATTATGCAGAAGAATATGCAAAATTAATGGATGAAAAATATGGGAAAGTTACAGAAGCTCCTAAAGAAGTAAAAGCAGCTGTTGCCGGTAATAACAAAGCTGTAAAAACATCGTCTGCACTTACACATTCAGAAGCACACCAGCTTCAGAATATGGTATCAGATGAAAGCCTTGAAAATCTGAAAAAAGCAAAAGCAAATTTGGAAGCAGAAGAAGCTGCCGGCGGGAAAACAGGTGCTGCATCTAATGAAACTCCGGCACAAAAGAAACAAACAACAGAACCGAAAACCTGGAAAAAATATCTAAATGAAAGAGGAAAAGAATACACAGCTCCAAAATCAGGCGTGGCAGAAGCAGACAAACGCGCAGCTGAAATTATTAAAAAGAACGAAGAAGCTGCTAATGTTAACCGTCAGAAAGCATTATCTAACGCAAAGAAAATAAACAAACCATTTGTTATAACAGCAGATGAAATTGATAAAAACTTAGGAATAGGGGAAAAGAAATATCCGGTATCAGGCAGCTATGCAGATGATTATGCAAAACTTCTTGATGAAAAATACGGACCACAGGGCGGTTCAAAACCTGCAACATCAGGCAAAATACCTCAAGCCGGTGCCGGTGCAGCAGAAGCTGCCGAAAAAGGCAAAGCCGGTGCTAAAAAGGCAGTAAAAGACGGCGCTAAAAAACCAGGGTTCTTCAGCAAAATTGGAAACTTCTTTAAAGGTAAAAAAGGTAAATTTGCACTTGCAGCCGCAGCTGTAGCAGTTGCAGCAGGATTAATTAAATGCTGCAGCGGTGATGATAAAAAAGATGACAGCCTTGTAATGCCAACACCATCAGTTCCTGATAAACCGGAAACAGCACCTCAGGAAAGCAAATATGATGTTTGCTACGAAGAAGGTGAAATGCCAAAAAGCTATACAATTAAAGCAGGTGACTATCCTTCAGCGATTATTTCAGCAATGTACGGCGTAAAATTTGGAACACCTGAATATAATGCAATAAAAGAAGCTGTATACAATGCAAGCGAATATCAGCCTAATACAAACCTCTACGCAGGCGACAAATTCACTCTTCCTGATGTAGAAGTTAACGGCAAAGTATACTCAGCAAATCCTGAAGCAAAAGTAACTCCTGGTACAATTGCAGATAACGGTTTAAAACTTGCACACACAAAAGAAGTTGTTAAAGAAAATGATAAGTTCTACATTATCTACAAAGAAACAGGTGAAAAAGTTCCGAATGAACCTTCCTTCGATAGTGAAGATGCAGCAAGAGGCAGAATTCTTGAACTTGATGAAGTAGAAAAAGAACAAAAATAACTAATATTTAAAAACTTAAAAAACAAAAGAGAAAACCGCCACATTATGGCGGTTTTCTTCGGCTAACGAATCAATTAACTCTACATTTGGCGTGGAGTTCGGATTTCGCTGTTAAACGGGCCTTCGTAAACCTGCTGTCCTGCTGACTGCAGGTCAACTGGTTACTTCGCCCTCTGGCGAAAATCCGTTATTCTCCACTGCAGCCAAAAGCAATAGTAACGTGTTCTCTCGGGTTAACTGCGGATATTTTGTATCCTTTAGGGTCAACAAGGTAAGCAAATTCGTCGCCGGTAGTCTGGAATAAGCCCATAGTACCTGATAATGCTGTTCTTGTAACGTCAACCGGAGCCTTAACAGTTTCCCACAGACCGTCACCAAGGTTACGTGCAGCAGCACCGAATTTACCCTGGAATACGTGTCCTAACATATAACCTGCATCGTTAGAAACGTTTTCTGCAGCATTACCTACGTTAGAAATGATACCGCCTGCTGTTCTGCCGACTACGCCGACCAATGAACCTGCAAGAGTGAACGGCATTTCAACCAATCTGGCTACAGGGTTAACCTGTTTTGATTTGTTAACTTGTGCCTGTAAGATTTGTTTAGGTAATTTAGTTTTGCAGTCGCCGTTTTTGATGTCTGTGAATGCTAATTTTAAAGCACCTTTGTTACATCCTGAAGGTCTTATTACTTCAACAACCTGACCTGTTACGGTTGACCCGCAAGGGTATGTTACGCCGTTGATTGTAATATCTTCAAGAGTGTTAGCTCTGAAGTACTGGCCTACGTGAGATGATTTTGCTGTCAACTGGTCAATCATAGCAACTTTTAATGTAGGGATTTTAACGATTTCTTCGTTTTCAACAAACGCATTTTTGCTTACAGGACATGCAGGGCAAATATTGTTTGCTGTTTTCGGATTTGTATCGTAACCGAGTGCTACACGAACTGTTTGAAGCATTGATGCTACATCAGCACGGGATGCTTCTCTGTTAGGCATAATCATGTTTGGATTTGGTGAATCTTTTAATGCACCGTTTTCAAGTGATTTTGCAATAGGAATTCTTGCCCAGCTTGGAACTGTGTTACCGTCTGCATATTTGCTTAAGATTTCATCAGCTTTGCAAGCATCAATGTCGCAAGTCATACCTTTTGCAATAGATGTTAATGCTTCGGCACGTGTTACTTTGTGTTCAGGTTCAAATTTTCCGTTTGGATAACCTGCTAACAGATCTTCGTCAACTGCTTTTGCAATAGCTGCATTAGCCCAGTTGCATGAAGGTACATCTTTGAAGATGTTTTGTGTCGGCATGCCGCAATCGTCAAGATTGAAGCCTTTAACTAACATAGTTGCAAATTCTGCACGTGTAATATCTCTGTTTGGTTTGAACTGACCGTCTGGATAACCTACTACAACATCGTTAATAGCTAATTTATCAATGTCGCAGGCAGCCCAGTAGCCGTTTGGAACATCAGGGAACATACAAGCGTTAGATGTAGTTGGTGCTGCGCCGCCTAAGGGACAGCCGCCTTCTTTAATTTCGTAAGGAACGAAAGATTTTTTAACTGCATCTATAGAATTTTCAGTTTGTATATCAACAGGACAGTTGTTACCATCCATAATTCTTTCATTTCTGTCGATAGGGATACCGTTGTGTCTTGTAGGAGCTTCGTTCAGACATGGAAGCTGGCTTGCTGCGCCGGTAACCATACCTTCTGAAGATACTGCAACACCATTTACGTTAGAAGACATAATTTGTGGAGTACCGTTAAGAGCAGTTTCTGTCTGGAAGATAGAATTTGCAGGTTCACCTACATAGTTGTTAGTACCGTAAACTGCATTAGGGTAACCGTAAACCTGTTTCATATCTTTTCTGTCAGGTTTTCCTGTACCAGGGCATACTGCACAAGCCGGTTCTGCCGGTTTGTCGCAGGAAATTTCATCCGGACATCCGCAGTCGCTTTTTTTAGGCGGGCATGGATCTTCGTCTTTGCAAGGATCCTTGCAAGGATCTGCCTTTTTGCAGTCGCATTCGTCAAATGCTTTGTTGCATTTGTCGCATTTTGGTGCCGGATCGCATGGACAAGCCGGTCCTGTTACAACAGGTAATGGTTCAGCACATGGTGCCGGAGTTGCCGGTTGTGCACACGGGCAAGCTGCCATTGCTGAATTCAAGGAACACGTTGCTATTCCAACGGCAATTGCAGCTGCCACAGTAAGTTTTTTAATTGTCATTTTTACCTCCTTGTGTTTATAGGTTTTTGCTGTGAAAAACCTGAAAAAAAGTTTAAAAAACAAACTTATATTTGATTATGTACTTCAATTAATTTGATAAACATTACCGTAAGCGGTTATCCTGTCAGGCTATTTGGTTTTTGAAGCAGTCTTTCTTTTTTGCGGGAATTGACTTTGCCGGGGCATTTAAGTATCATGTCTTTATTAAGCGAGGAATAAGGAGCTGCATGTTTAAGAAACTAATTTGTACACTTTTACTTGTGACATTATTTACATGTGCCTGCACAAAAGACAATTCTCAGGATGATTTAGATGTAATCACCGGCCGGGGAAAACTGATTGTCGGAGTCAGGAGTGATGCTAAGCCTTTCGGGTATAAAGATATAACAGGTAAACTTCAGGGATATGATGTTGATTTAGGCAAAAAGATTGCAAAAGAGATTTTTTCAACTGAGGAAGCGGTTGAATTTGTGCCTGTAACTGCTTCTAACAGAATTTCAATGCTTAATACAAAAAAAGTAGATATGTTAATTGCCACAATGTCTGTGACTGATCAAAGACAGTTAGTTGCGGATTTTTCTGTTCCATATTATGTAGCGGGTCAAGCAATTGTTGTTCCTGCAAAAAGTGATATAACTTCATTAAGACAATTAAATGGAAGGCAGGTTATAATAATCTATGGCTCAACCGGGGAAATGAGTGTGCGTATGAATGTTCCGGATGCAACTATAATAGGGTATAAGACATATATTGACGGATTTAATGCTTTAAAAGCCGGCAAAGCTGATGCAATGATTGCTGATGATACAGTTTTGTATGGTCTTACTATGGATGATGATTCAGTCAAAATTCTGCCGAAAAGGTACTCAAAAGAACCGTATGCTGTGGCATTCCGTAGAGGGGAAGAATCTGACAGGCTAAAAGCAAAAACAAATTATGTAATCAATTTCCTTACAAGAACCGGAAAGCTTTCACAAATGCAGAGAAAATGGGAAATTAAATAACACTTCTCTTGAAAATTTCAAAAAATAGCTTATAATAAAAAAGCAGAGGAAAAACATGTTAGAAAAGCTATATAT